>WLWI01002885.1_pt1 | contig 14831 bp, 6 predicted proteins | sample 6701501 | NCBI WGS metagenome assembly WLWI01 (sample SAMN12718690, study PRJNA515312) | sponge metagenome | isolation source: marine sponge | host: Mycale hentscheli | place: New Zealand: South Island, Marlborough, Capsize Point | collected 2014-11-01
CAAGCGCGTAGGAGAAAGGGTACACACGTACGCCCACGCAAGAACAAAAACAATTTCTAGACCTAAATATATATATATATCGCGAACTCATTAGAGAGTCAGCTCCGCTCGCTTCGCTGAACTAGCATGCCTATTTGAAGCTTCATTACTTCCTATAGCTTTTAAACATTCACTGCAATATGTATCCTTACAAGTATTCATGCAGTGACTTATATCAATCAAAAGTTTAGGCTAATTATTGGTCTGGTTTCATAGAGTGTAGCGGCTAGGCCCTATGATAGTAAATTTTTATTTAGTATGTGTCACATTTGTACTAGTACCATCATTTTCTCCGTATTTTAAGCACGTAATGATTGCATTTTCATTCGTCTAAAAGGGAAAATAAAATTATACTATAAAGTTGAAAATCGCTGACAAAGATGGCCACGGCTGTTGACTTTATTTATTGGATGAATCATTTGAATGTTCTATGAGTCTACATTGTTGATTTGAGTTGTTTTTTTTAACTTTGGAATGTAGAAATAGTGCTATAGAGAAGTGATAGCTATAACTAATAAATAATTAGTTCACTTTTATGCCTAACATTCTTTATTAAATTTGTAGAATGAAATATTACATTTATATATTATAGAAAAAGTAACCTCCTCCACTAAATGGAAAGTATCTGAAATTATACATTCTTCAGAGTTGAGAAATAAAGACAGACTAATAGCAAAGAAACTACGAAAAGGTAATATTATAAATAAAAGTTGTAGACATGATTTAATGTATCAGATATTATAAAAGGTGAAACTAGAATAATACATTTATAACTATACATTATATCTCAGTTTAATCTATGAAACATAATGAAATGTTTTTCATTCTGAGTGATGTTATTGGTGAGCAGGTGAAGCAAGTGAGTCACTATTGATAGCTAACAATATTATGTGAATGCATATAAACATGAACTTTTCGTGAGGGTGCCTAAATTCGTTCGTATAGTGTCTAAAAATACAAATTAATTGGGTCTAGGGTGATGCACTGAAGCCATTTATTTATCAATGGATTAATTGATGCTTGCTTCTTCTGCACTTAAACTACAGTAAAAATGTTACTGCACCATATTAAAGTGTTACTGCTAGAATAAGCTAAGTGCATTTTTATTTAATTATGACTCCTCTCCCGATGGGGAGGTGTTTCCAATTGACACCAAAAAGGTGTTCTGACAGCACATAATTGGTGGTGTGTTGAGTACGAGACTGCAGCAATTGGTACTACTCAATATTAATGTGAAGGTTTTGGAAGTCGTGGGTTGTCGTATCTCAGTGGTTAAAGCACTAGTGGCTAAAGCCAGTGGTCCTGGGTTCGATTCCCCGGCGACAACTAAAATTGCATCACATTTTTCCTTTACTTTTTTCCAGACCCAGAAAGTTTCAATCAAACTATCATCTTTCAACAACTACAATTATTTTGGCCTTTGCCAAAAAATGTAGCATTTTTACTTGACCATTTGAATTATAGTATTGTAGTAAAAGTTGAAGTTATATGAGATTTATCAACAAAATTTTCTTTGTTATAATTGAATCAGATGCATATCTTTTGCTATTTTTTGTTAAAAAAAACAATACTTCAAAGTCTTTAGTAATTAACGCATGCTAACTTTATATGTATTATAATGTGTTATACAGTGCAATTATTATACACAGACAACAGAATAATAAAAAATATGCAACAATAAAATGCAATTATGAGCCTTAATCTTTGTACTGTATTGAGGATATTAAATTTTAATTTGGCATACTGTAATAGTTGGAACATAATCGCATTGCTACTGGTAGATTTAAAGTACTCAACTCCTGGAGTCTACAGCCCTTAGGTTTGCGTGCACGAAATTTACCAGTAGCTACACACATGCTCTAACTATTTTAGATTGCGTTTACGCAACTTTATTTACCAGCATTTTTCTGAAATGGCAGTGTCAGGCAACTTTTTAGTGTGGATATCACTCAAAGCACATGACTCTAGTTTAAGTCATTTTGAAGGTGGTAAAATAACTCCATGTTGCTGGTCCCCCCAAATTGACTTAGCTTAGAAGAAATAAGAATGCTCTCTCTAAAAAACATCCCTAAGAATACTAAATGGGTTGTTACGCTTGGATAGAAAGCAACATCCTACACCCTAGCAAAAGTGTCAGATAGAGATTATAGATCATCAAGATCCAGAGACACTAAATCATTGGTTAAAATATTCACTGTGAGTGAATGGAGAACAATAATGTCCCTAAATATAACACAACAAGAACAGGGAAAAACTCATGAACGATTTATTTCAACTCCTGGGACCGATGGCCCTCGGGCTAGCGTGCACTAAATTTACCAGTAGCTATGCACACACCCTAACTATTTCAGATCCTGTTTACACTGGTGGAAAGAAAATGTTGTTACTTTACACTATATTTTGCTTTTACTCAAGCCCCTAAATGTTTACCTTTTCTATATGTTGTAGTATAAACATGAAGAAAAATAACGTTCAATATATTAAGTACATATATTTAAGAGATTTGTGGTTGACACAAAAACTCTAATCAATTTAAACTAGATTTATATTGGACATAATAGTTATTTAGTTATCTAGTTAACACTTTCTACCATTATTCAATTTGTTGATGTTTGTAGATTTTGGGGATCCTATGTATTCTTTAGAAAAAGAAACTGTTTTGGTATCAGCACATGAGCCAGACTTTGAACGCCCTCTCAAAGATTTTATAACTTACCTGAAAAAAGTTGAGTTCATTATCTCTGTATTGGGTGAAAAAGAATACAGGGCCGCTATTTGCAATATGCAAAATCCTATAGGTGAAGAAGTTCAAGAAATGAAAGTTACATTATTGAATGATAACATCAACATGGTAGTTGGGTCTTTTGCTAACTCACCAATAGTGGTTGTGAAATCTGCTAATGCTATAAAGTTAAGACATGATTTGGAAGCAGCACTAGATTTCTGCTCAAACGCTAAATATATTCTATGTATTGGCACAGGTTATGCATTTCAAAAGAAGGATGTACAGCTTGGTGAGGTTTTTATATCATCTAGTATTTCACTTATTGAACAGTATGATGTAACACAACTGGGAGATTCTGCCGATATTGATATTCAAGATGCAAAGTCTGTTGGTATAAGTGATCTGCTTAAAAGAATATTTTGCAGCAATATTAATTCAGTGGAGGACTTTTATCTTAGTGAAAAGCGTATTGCTAGGTATCACTGTTCCAATATCATTTCAGGAATTGATTTTGGTGATGCCAACTTTCAAAATGCTGACAAAGTCACTATTAATCCTCAAGCAATAGGAGGAGATTATTCTCTAAATGAAATATTTCAGTTACAAGAAAGTGGCAAAATTAGTGGTTTTATTGTGATAAAGTCAGTCACCAAGTATGCTGATGGCAGTTGTTATAACAATTGGGACTTTACCGGAGCAATGGCTGCATTTCACTTTGCAAAAAAGAAAATGATACCTTACATACGTAAGTGTCAATGTCACAATCTTTTAGCTGCATACTTCACAATCAGTGTAGTTTATGTAGTAAACAGTAGAGTAAATTTAGTGTTCATCTATTGCATGATACGTCACCAGATTTATTTAAAACAACTGATTAATGCATTTATACATAATTCTAATTCACAATAGATTTGACAAAGTGACTGTTAAAATCAGTAATATTTTTTAATATTTTGATTTCTTTTTTAGATCATAAGAATGCAGTATAAAATTATCTTGAGTCAATCAAGTCTCCTGAAAATACTTTGAATGTTGCAGTAGCAAAACTACTATTTCTTGGTCCATCATTACAAGGAAAGACGGTGACACGAATGCGACTAACAAAAATTATTAGAAATCTTTCATGGGACCCATCTGATGACATGTCCAATACTGGAATTTCTGAACAAACTACTGTTATTACATGCAAAAATGTATATCGAGGTGTGATTTTAGATGAAGAAGGAGACGATTGGAAAGTTGTCGAAGACATTGAACAAGAGGTGGAGATGTTCATTAATACTGAATCAACACAAAAAAGCACATTGGATTCTAGTGTTGAGAGCTCTGAACAATATATTCTGGATGAAACATTAAAGACTAAAGACTATCCTGAGCAAAAAAAATTAGATTCATCAGTTGAAGTTATTTCTAGCTCACCTGCTCCATCAGTACATCCAGAAACGGAAACACATGTTAATGTACCTAGTAACGAATTGTCAGCTGAGGATAACCAAATAAGTCCTGAAATTATTTCTCAGTGTCTTCAAATGAAAAAGCCATACAGTCTTAGTGAAATTAAGCGGGATTTGAACTATGGGTGCATAATATATCTTCAAGACACCGGAGGTCAACCTGAGCTAATGGACTGTTTACCAGCACTAACCATAGGGCCTGCATTATATTTGCTATTTTGCAAGCTTAATACCAACCTTGATGATCATTACACTATAGGCTATCGAGGCACAGATGGAAAGACTTCATCACTATTGTCACATTTTACTATAAAGGAAACATTGCTTTCAGCTTTAGCAAGCATATCCTCCATGCAGTATTCCTCATCTGATGATTGCGCTGACATAGAACAGCAATTTGAAAATCGACAACAATGTGTGTACATTATTGGAACACACCGAGATAAAGTAAAAGAAGATTCCTCCATTGATGAATATGAGAAAAATTTAAAGGAAGTTATTGATTCTACATTTTTCTACAAAAAAAGTTTGATTAAGGAATGGTATCAAGATGATTTTCCTGCAAACAGCACTTTAAGAGATTCTTCGATGCGACTTGTGTACCCACTGGACAATCAAAATGGAGGGAGTGACGAAATACAGTGCTTGAGAAGAGCCTTGTCACAAAAAATAAATCAGTATGCTAAAAAGGTTATTCCTAGTCAATGGTTAATACTTGGTATTGTGTTACGTAGAAGACCTGAAGTTATGTTAACTTTGGAAACTTGTTTCACATATGGAAGATATTTAAACATGAATAAAAGCCAGACTGAAGATGCTCTCCATTTTCTTCACTACAATTTGGGTATATGTATGCATTTTTCTAATGTTAAAGGACTAAAAAATATCGTAATAAATAAGACGCAAGCAATCTATCAGAGTTTAACTAAAATCATTGAGGCTGCATTTAAACCAGGAATAGTACTTGAAGCAGCTGCTTTTGAGTTTAAAAACAAAGGACAATTTACATTAGAATATTTTTCTCGTAATAAAGTAAACACTCCTCTACCACTGGAGGTATTAGTCATTGTGCTGGAACATCTAAACATAATTGCTCCCATTCCATCAGCAAATAAAGAGGAAACTACATTTTTCATGCCTTGTATTTTGCCAAATGCATCCGATACAGAAATCATGAGGTATGAAGAAGAGAATAAAATACCACATGAAGTTTCACCCTTATATATTCGGTATGATTCTGGATTTGTACCTATGGGAGTATTTTCTGCTACAGTTGCTAATCTTATTCAACAAAGCTCAAAAATAGTAAGTCTTAAAATTTAAGCCATATTTTCTATGTTCACTTTCTTTATTTTTTTAAAATTCTTACTGCAAATACATTAAGCATTAATAACATCATTAAATTTGTACTTGAATATTATATAGATTAGTCTCCTACTCTTTGATAACAGACCACCTTTTAATATGTACCTAATGAACGACACCTTCAATTGTGAATCTGATTCCATCTGAAAATATTTTTCCAGAGCCTGCAATCTTCAATGGTTTATTTCAGTAATTTTGCATTTGGGGTTTCTGTTTCAGCTACTAATGATTGGCTTATCTCCCCTCCAACTTGCATGCTAAACTTACTGAATTTGCTATCTAAAATTAGTGAGCAGAAATATTCAAATGACAAGGTGAAACAATATACATAGTCCAGGATAATATTGGAATATCTGATTGCTGTGTAACTGTTCTTCTTGGTAGACTCACATAGCCAGATGCTTTACCATTTTATAACCACTATGTGGAGAAAGGAAGAGTCTTGCATTGGAAATTAATTATTTGCAATTTTCCAGACTTCCTTGCTAATCACAGATACTAAGCAAATGATTTTATATTACTTGCAATATTATGCTCTATAGCATAAAACCATAAAAATACGATATAATTGATTGCAATTAATAGTCCTGATCTATTCATTTTAAATTATTGTACCATCTGTAACATGCTATCAAAAATTTTCCAATAATCACCGTGGGCCTTAGTCCTTCAAAATTGTACTGATGACCAATATTTAGGGATATGGCTCGTGGCCTATGGAACCTGGTGTGCACGAAACTATGACTTTGCATTTAAGGGCTACAAAATAATAAGTCATGTAACTGCTTATGATTTGTAGCTTCTTTTGATGAGTAAGACCCAATTGTTACATTTAGTAAATGAATTCTTGTTATAACAGCAAAATTTATATTTGTTTCATTTTTTTAGAGAGGAGTATATATCCGATTGAGGTCCGTTCAAATGCGACGAAATTACATACAATTTATATACAGTAAAGATCATGATGTCTTAAATCATGATGTCTTAATTTTGATTCACAAGCCAGAGTATATAAAGGTTCAAATCCACAGAACCAGTGATTATGAGCAAAAGTTCCATGAGTTATGTCCTAGAATCATGGAACTGGTAGCTACTACAATAAGGAATGTTTCGGGATCCATGTTGCACTCTCTCTACACAGATACTTCAAAGGATCAATATAAACATTATTTTGAGAATTATTGCTTTGCTTTTGAATGTTATGAACATGGACAATCAGACCATCTCTGTACTGTGAGCAAGAATGATCTGAACCCAAGATATATGAATTGTGTAAAAGAAAATGTATCATTAAAAATGAAGCCTGAACACCAAGTTTGGTATGGCAAGGTAAGCACTTTTTATTACCCATGATTTTTAGCTAATACATGCTCGTATTAACTGTGTTATAGGAAATTGACACTTCTCCTAGCAAAATTGGCACAGGTAAATGACAATAAGGATTGTGTATCAGATAATTTCTGCTATGTTAAGTTAAAGTTTGTTAACCGCAGTGCTCATGCACGAGAGGGTTACAGTACTCAGTTTGTATGTCAGTCAGTCAGTCATTCTGTCATACAACAAAAGCGGATCTCAAAGATGGCAGCCTCCCAAAGATTGAAAAAAACATTAAAATGTTTCAATGGATATTATAAGTCCTTTTAATGTGTCAGAAAGTTTAGTTTCAACTTATTTTTTCAGCAAAAGCTAGTTTTTTTAGGCCACACGATCGTTGTTGTTAACACCCCCTATATTCACGCCATCAAGTGAGCAAATAATTTATTTGCTGACCGTGGTAGCTTTGCATTACAATATTTGAGTGCTCGGAGTTTCCCATATGAGTGTCACTTGATTATTAAGCTTCTCTTATGAAGACCACATCTTCTGTTTCATTGCGCATAAGTTATTTTAAGAGTCAGAGCTATCTTTAACAGGAAGCTAATAATCGGAGAAATTCAGGCAGTGGAGACGACCCCCGTCTCTACTCTTCAACTATACGCGATATCTTGTTGATTCACAGCAGACTGGTTTCTTGTTCTGGAACTCCGACTTTATGTACACCTGCTAGTGGGTCTTCACTACATGGCATAATGCATATAGTTGTTGAAATTGAAATGTTCTAGCTTGACCAACCCATTCCATGATGACAAGAGAAAATAGTGCTGTTGGGTTCACTGTACTAAGTTAAGGTGTTTAGGTCTGCTCCAAGGCTACACATAGATTGCTTTTCAAGCCAGCAACTTATATGGTCAACAGTTTCATTACTTTTGAGACACTTTACAAATTTACATAATTAGTGGCGGGGGCGAAAAAAGGGATGCATGTACCATATAAATGAGTGAAAATAAATGAATAAACACCACGAAATCTCAATTGTGCTACCGCTGTAAGTATCTCGCTCACTTTGCTTGCTCGCCAATAATACATACCCAATTTTCAATTGTCCAGCCCCAATAGTATCGCACTCATTTCGCTTGCTCGATAATTAAAACTTAACAAGAACACATTACAACAGCTTATGCTGTTTAATGATAATGTGTTTTACTTAATCAGTCCCTTTATCTCATGGCTACTATGCTAAATAAATTCTAAGTGCTATGTAAATAAAGTATAAGCTATATATAAACTAACAACTGCCCCTCTGTCTTACTCCCTAAATACCAGCCCTGATATAAAGTAAATGAGTAATTCCTAATCCTAAATTGAACAGTAAGTGTTGCTAAATGTTTACTTCTAATGTCTAGATCATTCTTTTACCATGAGCAATCTTGAACTTCTAAAGTGGACCGACTCTACTGGCAAGAAGCCTAGAATTCAAATAATCTCAAAACTTAGTCCCAAATGGAGGGACATCAGTGACCTACTTGGATTCAGTCCTGCTCTCACCCAACAAATAGAACTCAACTGCAGCAGAGTACAAGATCGTTGCAAAGTAGTCATGCGTTTATGGCTCAGCAGTAAAGAAGGAGCATGTCGTTATCCCACCACATGGGAAGGTCTTATTGCACTATTAGAGGATATTGAATTATCAAGTTTAGCTTCAGACATTGGAGAAGTAGTGTGCAAAAAAACAAAGTAAACCATTAGAATTTCACATTTTGTGATAAGTTGTGCTGAATGCACACTGGTTGCCTACTATTATTTTTATTGATACTTAAAACTTTTTTTTTGATTAACTTTTTAGCTGTTGTTGTTGTAGTTGTTTTTGTTTACATTAGCTTTGTGTTCCTCACATGTTTGATTGGATTATCAATTATTATTTTATAGATATTAACATGCAATATTAGTTGTATACAAAGAGAGAAATTAATGATGTCCATATTGTTGGAACACTAGGTCAAACATGGCAGGGAATTCATCTGTGTTAACAAAATGATTCTCTAAACATTACTATTATGAACCGTCAGTGCGCATGTGCGAGAGAGTTATAATATTCTGTTTATCATTAATTCCCTAAGTTTTTGTGTAGTGTGCATATCACAAAGTCGAAATGTTCTTGTGGCTACTTTTTTTCTACCTAGCCAAGGTTAATACTAAAGCCAGATAATACCATGAAGTCCTCAGGAAGTCCTCAGGAAGTCGTAAAAACCGTATTGCTGAGTATCAAGCTCATAAAACTGCTTTAGAAAGTATGGATCAGTCCCAGGTGTGTATAAAAGCTTGTTCTAACCATTCATACCTATAAAAACGCCATCGAAATAACTGAAGAATCCCAGAGGTGCAAGCAGGCCAGTTTAAAATGCCCTAGCAAGACAAGTTAAAAGTTATATTCATAAATAGAACTAAACTATTACTGTTATAAGCTGAAGGAGTGTTGGAAGACTGCACTCAACATAGTTACTGACAAGCATTTGCACTCTGCATAATTACTGAGTTTTCATGTTTGATTTTAGCATGTTCTTTTCTGTCAGCTCATCGTACTATGTACCTTTGGTGTACAAAATACAAATTCCTAGCCAAATACCTGAACCGATAATAAAACTGCTCTGTAGGGATTGGGAAGGGGGAAATAAATAAGGCCTGGACAACTGAGCAAAGTATTTGATGTCATAAATTCTGCATTGGCAAACTTTCAAGCTACATAAAACACTAGAGACATGAAATTTACTTAGAAAATGTTTAAAAAAAAAACATCTTGGGACACAACACAGGACCTTCTGAACAAATAACTAATAAAGAATTCACTTGGAATACTAAAATATGTATCAACTCTAACTCTAATTACCCACATTCATTTAAACTCTCCATCCTTCTTACACACTCATGGAAACATAGTCTATCACACTGTCTCTTCATTAGACACTTATTGTTAACTTTGATTTCATCTTCTTGTAATTCATCATTCGCTATTGTTGATAATTCTATTAAAGTTACTCCCTTTGAGATTTCCAGGGAGCCTTTAGAAACACTTAGTGGGAAGAGAAGTTTCCAGTCAGGAGTTTTGTTCTTTTCTAGGGCAATTTATTGTTCTAGTAGTACAATTGTGTATTGAACATAATTATATAGTAAGGTATCACCTTTGCCGACCGAAATACATTTACAAAAGATCGTTTTACTTAAACATATATATAATATGTATATATATTAGCCATTAGAACTGAGAAAAATTGCTATTGTGTCTTTCTGTTCGCTGAAAAAATTAATTTCAACAGTTCCATGAGCTCTTTGTGCACATGTGAACACTAAGCATTTAATAAACTTTATTGAGTCAGACTTGTTTGCAGGCAATTATATAAGATCTTTCAGCAGTGGTAGCAAAGTTGAACAATCAACTTGTACACTGCAGCGAGTAGCATGTGGTGTGTGTCTAGCTAATCATTCATGCTGCTTTGCCACTGTCAAAGAAAATTGTGCTACATGTACATTAATTGAAAATTCACCCCAACACATGATGGGTGATTAATGAGCTATAAACAATGTTCTCTTCATAAGGTCAATTTTCGCTTAGTCTGTTTATTGTCAACTAATACTGAGTTGGTCTAAATGTGGGGGGACTTGGCACCACTTTCTATAATAATAGTGAGGGGATTTATCTCACCTGTGGTATTTATAAAACACATGAACTGATTTCATACAATTCACTTATCGTCATGCATTGTGTAATGATTATTCTATATTTAGACTGATCACCATCATGATAATTTTTGTTGGGTATAATTTTTGTTGGGTATAATTTTTGTTGTACATCATGATGGTGATCTGACCTGCAGTGATACCAGGCATGAAGAGCAAGTTCATCAGGAGCAGTGGGTGAATCAGTGCCACAATGACAGTGAGGTAAATGTAATCGTTAATTAGCTAATAAGATAATAATGCAGTGTATTGACCACGAAGACAATTTACCATAAAAATACATTTGCTATGGGAAATTTGGGCACAATGCGGCGTGTGTAAACGTCGGTAAATCAATTGAATTTTTTTTAAGTATTAAATAAGCCGACTAGAGTGAACGGTTACGTCTTTTATATCGGAACAACTGAAGCTATGATGATAAAACTTGGAGAAATCAATATCTAGATGCCAACAACTCTTATAAGTGAAAAAAAAATTTTTTTGATGGTCACATTTAAGCAAACAAAATGTTATGTTGGGCAATATTTTGTCATATATAACTATACTTTCATACGAGGAGGGGGGTATTCTAGCGAAAATTTCCTTCCTGGCAAAAATATTTTTAACTGCACAGCATTAATGCATGAGCAGTACAATGAAGAATATTACTCGTCTGATTTGTTGCATTTACACTCATTAAGTCAACAGATTTGTCTCCAGTATCAAATAATATAAGTGGTAATAATTACCACTTCAGTTTGATATTTCTCACTCAATTAAACTTGGCAGGTAGATGATACTCAGTCTATGAATGTTGACGAGCCTGATGAGTCATGTTTGCAAGAGCCACAAGAATGGAGTGATCAGTGATCTGAAGTAAGATTTTATTACGAATGTGGTGTGCTCCAATTTGTTTGTTTATTTAACTGAATTTTTTTTCCAAAACACAAAATCAAAAGAAAAAAGCTGAATTAACAATGTAACCACTGTAGCTAATTACGTGGATGTGGAAAATTGTTACTGCACTGAATTATCATGGGGAGAGTGAAATAGGATGACTTTACATTTAATAGTACTCAGCAGAGTGGGAAAACTATGTGGCAATTGTCAATAATAGTTAGTCACAGTTTATTGTGAGAATTTTTGTGTCAGGTTAGGGGTTAGGTAATTCACTTGTACTCTGATTAATTGCACCACTATGTGTCAGTTGACTGTTAGCACACGTGCTGTTGTCATTAATTAATTCTGTCACTCTTCTGTCAACCGTGGTTCTTGCTGATGGACATCACTAGGCACTGAAAGTCTTGGAAAGTCTTGTGAAATTTCATTAATATTTATAAGGCAAAGTCCCTTTAAACTGTCAGAATTTTCATTTTGAATATTCCTCTAGGGCAAAAAAAGTTTAATTTTGCCTGTGTAGGTTAATTGGAGTAGCTAGTCACGTGACCCTCCCACTTTAAGGCCCAGTTGATAGGCCTTGATAAATTATATGCTAGAATAATATTTAGCATAATAGGTAACCAAGAGCAGAATAACATAATAGATAACAAAACAACAACAACAACAACAACGAAAAGGAATGATACAACTTGCTTTTTAAAGTTACTGTATTATTTAGAAATTTGTGTTTATACCATTTTTTTTTGCTACCAATAAAATTTCAAGGACACTATTTTCATGCTCTTTTGCTTTTACATAAGTATGAGTATTAGTACGGGTAACCATGCTGTTTATATCTAATAGCACAGGCTACCTGTGCTATCACTCATTAATAGTAGGCTAGCTTTTTAAAAAGTCATTTGCAATTGTAGCTACACTGTATCGTTCACTCACTATCTCCTTATTTCAGGATAGATTCTACTGGAACTTCGTTTTCAGTGTACATCTCCTCCTAATCTGTTGAAAAACATTCTGTCTAATATGGGCAGAGCTTCTGTGATAAAGAATGACATTGTCTCCAAATAGAAACTACTCGAACTGTATGTTTCCAAGGTTAACGCTGCACGCATGCATACTTACCCGTACTATTTCACTTAACTACTGTGGTATTTCACTTAGCTACCATGGTATTTCACTTAATTTCCACTTATTTACCATGCTATTTCAATTAGTTACGTGCTATTTCACTTTCACCGTGCGATTTCAATTGAGCAGCGATTTTTCCCACATTTTTAATGGGCAACTTACCCATCGTACCATTATAATCAAACAACCCTTTATTCTCTCATCCACTTTAGCAACTTTTTAGTAGTAGTTTCCACATCTGCTTCAACATCTAAAATTTTGTTCTTAGAATATATTGAAATTATTCCATGGTAGAGTGCACAAGAGGCACCACATGTAAGCTAATGCAATTTATAATTAATTTTAATTAACATGCTACTTTCATGGTTCTCAATGGAGTTTCCTTTTGGCCTATGGAGACAGTCAACAGTAAAGGCAGTCATTATATTTTTGTTTCATTTTGTATTGGACATAATCTTTGTATTATATTCTGGTAATTTCTAGATCTATAAAATGGTAAATCTATATACCATTATTTTAACCAATAGCTTTGCTGTTCAATAAAAAAATGTGCATTTGCGAAACAGTATGCATGAGCATCAGTGGAATAACTCGTGCATCTGTTAGTGATACCAACAATACTAATCTGGTGCCACTAATGGTTCCACATTTACACCATTGCATTGCAATTCAATTAAAAAGGTGGTTTAATTATTTTTGTACTTTCTGAGTAAGTGGAACTTTTCAAGGAAGAATACTAGTCAAGTAGTAAATGGGTTTGGGGGTGAGGGGGGGGGGGGGGGGTTGAGAAAAATAATTACCTCATTTAAAATCCGAATGTGGTCACTATTATAACCTTCATGTGGGAAGATTTTTTTTAATGCTTGAATTTATAGCTACTCTACCATTGAAGTGCAATTTTTTGAATCTTGGGTGAAAAAAATAGCTTGTTTAACCATTGAATTCATTCTGAAATGAACCAAGTATTGTGCTATTAATTTAATGCAATTATGTGTTTATTTAGTTAAGCAACGGTGGAGACTCATCTCGTGATTGGCTGTCAATAACATCATTGGTGAACCTGTGGCATCCATCTCTCATTAACACTGACCTCGAAGGATCATCTGATGACAGTTTGGTGAGTGAGGCAAGTGAGTCTTGTAGCAGCCTTTCATTACCATGTGATGATGGCATCCAACATCTAGAGAAAGCAACACCTGAAGCATCTTTTGATTCTGCAAAAATAGTCCAGACCTTTGCTAAACAACCTTCTTCTCTGAATTCTGGGTACAAGCTGGTTTTTGACAACATAGACAAGAATGTTAAGCCACGATACATGAGATGTGATGCCCAGACCCAGTCTCTGCATTATGTGCAGGTATATATGGAGTAAAAGACAGAATTGACTATTCATCATTTACATCAGAACAAAAGACTGAGATAGAAGTATTTTCCATTCTTCCAAATTCAGAAGATTATGATGCGGTCAAGAAAAATTTTACTGTATTGATTTCCAGAATAATGCACAAGCATTTTTTGGTGATGACTTCAAGAAACTCATTTCACAACATATTCGTCACGAATACAGTGCTGAAATGAGTACAAAGTCTGAAGTGGTAAGTGCAATATTTATGTAAGTCAGTCAGGTAAAGTATACGTGCTGAATTCAATGCCGGAACAACCAGGTATTACATAGTTCTAAGAAGTGACAACATTTACATGATCTGTGTGTATAACATCTTGTAAGGACTAATACTAACTCACATAATATTCTGTTTTTAATTCTTTTTTGATTATTTATTTTAATTTTGTATTTGTGTTATGTTTGCCATTTCATCACATATAACTGTATTACATTTTGTTTGTTTTGTGTGTGTGTTTGTTTGTTTTTTTTGTTTTTTTTATTTGCACAGGCTATTTGGAATCTTCTGTTCAAGACAAGGTCATCTATGGAAAGAGGTACTCTGTACCAATTGTGGAACTTGATTGACCGCAGAAATGTGACGACTAACGTCAAGTCTGACATTAATGCTGCTGAAGACTTTCTAGAATCTGTCGTGGAGGGTTGTATAGTTGCTGCAGTGATGAACATGAAATCACTAGATGACTTCCCTGATGAAGATATTGTACCGCCCAACACCTGGATGGAAGAGGACTCGATTCGTGCAGCAACTATAGAGAAGGTCTCCAAATGTGTTGTAGACAGCTATGTA
>WLWI01002886.1_pt1 | contig 14830 bp, 13 predicted proteins | sample 6701501 | NCBI WGS metagenome assembly WLWI01 (sample SAMN12718690, study PRJNA515312) | sponge metagenome | isolation source: marine sponge | host: Mycale hentscheli | place: New Zealand: South Island, Marlborough, Capsize Point | collected 2014-11-01
CCCAAGGGCCATAGGCCCGAGGGCTTTGTGCACTAAATCCACCAGTACCTGAGCGCATGCTCTAACTATTTTAGAACCCGTTTACCCGCCAGTTTCCACTAGCAACTTGGTTTATCAGCATTTTCGCCAAATATGGCGGTGTCAAGCGAATTTCCAGCCCAAAATTAAAATTCAATTAAAATTCAATTGAAGCACACCTAGCAGGTTTACTTTAGCATTATAGCTGCCAGCTGTTATCTCCAGATCTAACTCTACCCTGGGCTGCTTTGCTCTGCGGTAAACAGTTAAGCAGCTAGCTATGGTAAATTCCTGCGGGTATGAGTGTCAGCAGGAGAGTTGTCGAACTAGGGCTGCTGGAGAGTTGTCGAACTAGGGCTGGTCCCCGTATAGGTCGGATATGAGAGGGTAGTAGACCCTCACATATCATATCCAGGCCTCACACAGCTTTATCCGGCCTATTCTATTAAACTAAAACTAAAAAATAGCAATACCCCAAGGGTGGTTAGTATGCACAGTTTATATACCTAAAGGCAAAAAATAGTGCACACTTACCAAGTTAGTACACCTAGTAACAATATAGCAACGGGTTCTAATATTACATAGAGTAGGGCTAGCTATAGGGATGTACCACTATTATTACATAGAGTAGAGCTAGTTATAGGGATGTACCACTATTATTACATAGAGTAGAGCTAGTTATAAGTTATAAGTTACGTGATGTACCACTTCTGATACATGCATAATAAGTGATTATGCATTAAACACACTACTTCACATAGGTGGTAAACAAAGTACCACATGCGGTACAAACTATGAGTTAGAAGATAATGCAGGATGTACGTAAAATGGTACACGAGAACTAGCTTGCAACACTTGTAGCATGATATTGACTACAAATAACAATAAAAAACTTGAAATTGTACAAACGGTACACATGTAAGTCTTTAGCCCTAGCCCTAACACCGGCACTACAGAATTTACCAATCGTACCACCTATTATACTATCAAAATACAAGTATATACAAGTTGAAGGTGTTTTGTTTTAAGTACTACACGGTATAACTTAATTTGTGTGCTGTATAACATATTGTACCTGTGACTCTAATCGCCTCCGGTTATATGAAATAGAAGGAACAAGTGCACCATCTTCTGATCAACCAGTGGTATCACAGGACAAGATGGAATAGAAGGAGCAAGTGCATCATCTTCTGATCAACCAGTGTCACCAGGACAAGATGCATCGGTATGGGACTGGGTAGAAGGTGTAGCTACATAGGTAGGAGACTGGGTAGGGGGATATAGTTAGGTATAGGAAATAGTACGGTTACAGGGTTGTCTGAGCACAATTGTTACCCAATGGTAGTTGTGATGTGTTTGTCAACTGTCTCTGTAGAGTGCACAGTTAAACATATGGATGTGTTTTTTTTCATTGGTTTTTTCTTCCTTTTAATTGCAATGTAGGACTTTGACAGATTGAATGAAGAGAGTTCCAAAACTGATGAAGAGATTGAGGAACTTAAGAAAGAAATTTACCAACACAGGCACTACATAATTTATCTTACGTACCACATACTATACTATCAAAATTACAAAATGAAATACGATACTACAAGTTGTAGATGTTTTATTTCAAATATATGTACCACTATTATAACATAGAGTTGAGCTAGTTATAGGAATGTACCACTATTATAACATAGAGTAGAGCTAGTTATAGGAATGTACCACTATTATTAAATAGAGTAGAGCTAGTTAGAGGGATGTACCACTATTATTACATAGAGTAGAGCTAGTTAGGGTTTTCTACATTACCAAGATTCATAAAAAATAGAAATTTTATTGTGAGGCAAGAAGAGCATGTTCACTACTCAGATGGACTTCAGAAAATCCTGTTGAATATTTCATTCACATAATATTAAATTCCTGGGTCTCAAAATATTCTGATTGAGTGTTCTGATATTTGTTGATCCACGAGATGAGCATTTCCGAAACTTTAAAGTAAGAACAAAATACAGTGGGGAAAAAAAAAAAAGTACACCAGTCCACTGGTAATTTAGGCAGAATTCAGCTTTTTGAAAGTATGAGAAAGAACTTCTCGTGTGCTGATATGTTGTGGGACACACTTTTTCCGATTTATATAGTCTGTACTGTAGTGTGACTCTTGAGATAATACATACGCACACTTACACTTGCGGACTTCATCAATCCATCCAATCTGCTGGCTGTGTTTATATTGCTTTTTATTACACAACATTTGATTAAGTCACCATGTCGTGTTCATTAAAATGCTGTTACCATAGCAACATACTTATAAATGACAGGTCACAGTCAAAAAAAAAAAAAAAAAAAAAAAAAAAGTACACTAAGTCCACTGGTAATTTACGCATTTTAACGAAGTAAAAACATTACATGCCATTTAATTCAATTTGCAACTACCACGTGGCCCTCAGTTATTACTATTGTGCAGAGCTATCAGTCGCCAATGCCTTACATGGACTGGACCATGTGTAACAATGACAAAGCACAGGAAGAGAACTCTCCACGGCCACATGCCCAGCAGCAAGATGTAAAAAATAGGATTATCTTATGTAGACCTCATCAGTAGAAGAATACTACATAGCTACTACTTACAACTTACTCTCTAAACACATTTGTGTATTATTATTTTAAAGTCTTCCCTTTAGTCAGAGTTAAGTATTGGTTTTATATAATATATAAGGGGTTATTCATGTACAACCATATTGTACTGGTGAGGTTGATGATCTTTGGAAATGAGGCAGAAGAGGGTAGGAATTGAGGCAAAAGTCACACACACATGTTTGAACAAAATTATGAATGATATAATTAGCTAGAGAAGTTCATACGGTAGTCGGAACTCCAGAAATGTCTCCTGTGTTGGCATTAACAACTCCGCCATAGTTGTTACAGTCAGAGTTGGTTTCCTGCATGCCGTGCTGGGACAGGATAGGACGTTTAATCTCGTTATCACGACTTCTTCGGCAGCTCAGTAATCTCTTGCGTATCTTGTCAGACGCCAGGATGTACAGCACAAGGTTGCCCCAACCTTGACCACCATCTCCAATGGCCTGTAATATAATGAGACATTAATATTATTATTATTATGTCAAACCATATGAACAAAGTGCACCCACAACTACACCCCAACTTTTCCTTCTCAACAAATCCTCGCATTAAAAACAACAACAACAACAACAACAACAACAATAGAACCAGTACTATTCTTCCCTGAATTCAACTTAACACCTCGTCAGTCAAGTTAAACAAATCACTACTGGGCAGAAGAAAAAAAAAACATTCACAAATGCTCGTGTGTTAAGATGGAATTGGAAATCATGGCTGATGCCAGCCTAGTGGATACTTATGTGTACTCCACCTGTTAGGTGTCTTAATGATACGACTTAATCAAGAGGCTTTTTAAACCGAGCTACACTGTACCAGATTTCAGAGAGTGATAAATGCTGAGTGTAAACCACCAAATAGATTAACCTCCAGGTAACCAGCAGCAACCACATACGCCCTCCAACAAACAAACCAAGGAAAACACACTCTCACCAAGAGTCAAGTGCTACATATAAAATCAGAATAAAAATATGATTCCCACGCTAAAGGCAAGATGGTTCCAGAATGGGGAAAAAAAAAAAAAAAAAAAAAAAAAAAAGCCGTAACTATGTTTTGTTTTGGCTATCCATATTTTTTAAGCTTCCTCTCTACTAATCCGCATTTTACCTGGAATATTCCGAAGATCGTGAAGATAACATGTACACCATTAGAGACACAGAAGGTGTGTTCGGGATGAATGCTCAGACTGATGAAGAAATGAATAGTTCCCCAGATGCGAAGAAACACAAACACAATGGGAATTAGAATGAGCTTGCGGTCAGACTTCCGCAGCAACGTCACCACCTCACGATTCTTGGTCCCAGCAACCTAAAGTTTACACAAAATGAGATAAGTAGTAAGAATATAAGCCACGAGAAATAACGACTTTTAAAAAAAACACATTACACTTGAATAATTTTTTATTGTGATGTTCTATCCATCACTATAGCCCTGCTACATTTTCTCAATCACTTGGAAATCTTCTGTCCCACCTCACTTTTCTGCGGAGCTCATGTGTCCGGACCATTGGGCAGTAACTTTAGATTAATACTCTAATTAAGCTACTCATAATAAAGATAAGACTGGATATGCTTAAACTACCGCTAAAGCAAATTCTTTGTGTTGGTAACCCACACTGAGTTGTTACATATCTGATTCCTAAAAGATAGGCTTTCATTCAACCAAACTAAACTGTTAATATAGTAAGGGGTTGATTTAAATCAGTATCCGTGAATACTATTTCGCCAATGTATCCACACACACTAGGAATGAATTATTTAGAATGTGTCGATAAAAAAGAGTATTGTGAGTCCACACTAGCTGCAGTGACCCTTTTTTGTAAGAAAGGACTTGCAGCTGTGAATCTCATTATCACCACTGCCACGAAACCCACTGAGGGTTAGGTGGCCTTGTACACATAAAATGTACTTAAGTAGTTCATTGATCTTTGCCTTAAACTAATGAGTAAGGAAAATAACAGATCCTGGTGACGCGGGATCTTACAAGAAAGATCTTGTATCCTATTTTTGGAGGGACACAGGCCACCCTTAGGTGACCCACCTACTTTAGTGGGATGCCTTTGAGTTAGTGGTCTCCGATCCCCAAAATGTTACCACGTTATGGAAGGCTTTGCAAGTGCTAAATAAGGTTATAGTTGTGGGAAAATGATTAAGCCACCCACCCACACACAATCTATCACTACTTCACTATAAAACCAACCTGCTGTCTAAGAAATATCTTTATCAAGGCATAGAAGAAAAACACGGCAATATAACATAGAATCTCCCACAGCTTGCCTGCCAAAAATGGCAAATAGACTCCTTTCTCCGCATCTGAGCTTTCGATATAGCACCACGTGGAAACGGCAAGTGTAGAATACCCCAAGTTCCCTGTCGCCAAAATGGGTACGGTGACGATTAGAGGCAACCCCCAGCCCAAAATATGGCATAGAGGGAAGAAACGCTGGGCTTGGGGCCCCTTGTTGTGGACCACTGAGACGTACAGATACACGGCGAGCGTTGTCGTCCAGATGAAGGAACTCAAGGACGACGTGGTGGTGATGAAGCTCTGTATCTGACAGGCCACGTTGAAATTGTCGCACGATTGGGTCTCGTCAAAATTAATGAGGTAATTCAAGGAGCCCATGATGTAACCAGAGGCTGTGACAAAGTCAGCAATGGAGAGATATGTGATTATCTTGCGCGATCCGGTGCGTATATCTTTCCACCTATACACAAACGGATAAATATCATCATGATAAACCATATCAGGAAATCTATGACCAAAATACTGTTACTACAAACCAGTTCAGACTTGCTGCTTGTCAAATTAGTAAGTGAGAGCAGCAAACAATACTCTCAAATATTTTTATATACGTGTAGATATATTATATCTTGCAAAACACGCGTAAAATATAACATTTTATATATACATGTAGATGCAATGTGGTGGAGTTGGTGTGAACCTTTCAATACAGTTTTCAGCCATTCCTTTGTCCCACCGAGCACAGTGGTAGTGAGCAAGCTTATTAAGTGAATGAATTATATTAGAATTTGAACCAGCAAGGATCATCACCCAGATCATATTATTTTTATCATATTCACACACACAAAAAAAAATCCATTATGGTAACGTAAAGTGAGGATGAAGTATATAACTGATAGTGGTAAGTCCTTTAAGAGTATAACCATTTAAAGATACAAAAACCTATCTTGGCCTCATAAGATAAATTAGAGTTAGCACACAAGTCAATTTGGTAAATTGTGGTTGATAATAGTCTCCTTATACCAATGATTGTTAGTACCACCCTCAATCTTGTCAAACGGAGCACGGTCATCATAGCTCATTAATTCATCACTTTAACATTCAGATATATACATCTGAAGCGTTTAAACTAACTTTTAAAAAATGGGAAGTTACAAGTTGAATATTCTATCGATTATACAAAGAACAGTAAAAAGACCCAACAAAGCTGTTGAAATAAACCATAATTGCAATGTGCAACAATGTAGTTGGAGTGGTTATGAAAAGAATTAGGATACCCCAAGAACCTGACAGTATTGTGATTGCACTATATATTCATATATTATATCATATATGTATATATAATTATCTTTACCACATACAAAGACCACACATGGTAGGCATAGCAAACACAGTGGCAGTTCAGCTGAATCCAAACAATGCCGCCGCTGACTGCAGAACCTGCGAGCTAACAATAACGCTCACCTGCAATATGTGTATACAATGAGAATTGAGCTCAAACAAGAGAATAGGCAGGATAAAATGGCTGGAAAGGCTACATGAGGGCTGATTTGGAGAGGTTTGGTCGCATTGTCCCTTTCCATGCAAAATTGATTCAGATCCGTCGGACACCTAAAGGTGCTCGAGTTCGTTAGAGTGGATCCCAGTACAGAAGACATCTTGCCGTACTCCATCCCTGTTGTGTTGACTACCTCCAGCTGTTGCTAGTCACCGCTATTCGATGGCGCTCTTAGAATAATTGGTAACGAGCCTGATATCACTCTGTGCAGGCACACCAACAAAATGTGAAATAATTGGGTGTCAAAAGGCTGGGCGTGGTTTACACATATGCGCAAATGCGATACGATCATCTCGTCTCGTCCGCGCGCGAGACGTTGCACGGCTTACCTTCAATTTCATCTGACACACACAATGGACGACTCAGTCCTCGAGCAGTTCCAATCGACGTTCCTGGTGAGCGGTGACGTGCACGATACCGCCAAGGCCCATCCCCACTACGGTCTTTACAAGGCCAAGAGGGAAGGATATGGATCGCAAGATGCTAGGAGGAGGAAGTTTATGGAGGAGCAGAAGTCCAGGAGGAGAAATTTTGCTGACATGGCTAGAAAGATAGCTGATGGCTCAGACATGTCCGAAGAGGACAACGAGGAGGAAATGGAAGATGGAGGGGAGATGGATGAAGTGGATGGTGATGTAAGTTAAAGTTAATTTCAACATTTTTATGTACTTTGAAAATAATTTTTACAAGCTGTGTCCTCTGGTGTGTAGAAAAAGAAGTACAGAAGAAATCGCTACCCTTACAGGAATCAGCTCATGCTCTCCGAATGGTTGGTGGACGTTCCCAAGGACTTTGAAGAAAACTGGATGGTTGCAGTCGTGCCAATAGGAAGGCGGAGTCTGGTGGTGTCGGCTCGGAAGACTACCAATGTGTACTCTCGCATGGGTAATCTCGTCAGGAACTTCCCTTCTTTGCTTCCAGGAGGTTCAAAGAAGTCTCACTTCGTGCAACGGGACTATTGCTTGTTGGACTGTATATTCCATGAGCCATCCCAGTCATACTATGTTCTGGATGTCATGTGCTGGGCGGGGCATGCCGTGTACGATAGTGACTTGGAATTCAGACTCTTCTGGAAGGAAAACAAGCTTAAAGAGTGTGAAGGTGCTACCACTTATTCTCGAATCAACCCTTTACCATTCATCAATGTCCCTTACTACCCCTGCACGAAAGAATCTCTCAGCCAGATTCTGTCTGAAACTCCGCCTTTCCAGGTGGATGGCCTGCTGTTTGTGCACAAGCAATGCCGTTACTTCCTCGGCCGGACTCCTCTGGCCTCCTGGCTCAAGCCTCATATGGTAAAGGATATCCTCGGTGTGGACGTCTCCCAAGGTTTTCTTGACATGTCCCCAGCCATGGCGTCCACAAAGAAGCGAGTGAAGATGGATGTATCAGAAGGACAGGAAATAAAGAAGAATATTGTAGAAATGGATGTCGGCAAAAGTGAGAAGAGAGATGATAAGAGTGTTGCAGGGAAAGACTCTCTTGCATTGCAGGACACAATGGAACCATGAGTGCTGTCCGGTCTTTTTCATCTATACTTGTACTTCCCTCCGTCATCATCAGTATTTAATTAACAAACTCCCATACTGGTACTTGCCATCCTTTTCACCATGTTTCATTCAGTTGTGCACCACTGTTTTCTCAGGATCATTAACAAACCATAAACCTATACTCGTATTTTTGTTCATTTGTCAACATTTGACCAAGTAAGGAAAAAAATATATAAAAGCATTAATTAAAGCTTTGATGATAGTGAACACTGACAGGAAGGAGGAAAATGAGAGAGAGAAAGGAAGAGAAGTGACTGGAAGTTAGGAGACATTTTGAACAACAGTATGAACAAGGAAGCCGAACAGTAAGACGACTACGGCGAGAGAGACGTTGGCACAGAAGCCATTGCAGTAGCTGTAAGGGTGGTGGCGAGATTCCAGTACTGGCTCTTCAGTTTTCTGTTCCTCTCCACCTCCATCTGCTAAGTACGCAGCCTGTATCTTTTGAATCTCCTGCAATAATTATTTATATAAATACAATTATATATAATGTATAAATTACACCATGAAGTGGAGGTTGGCATGAAAATAAATTAATCCTGAAATATTTCACTGGTGGTCGGTAACTCTTGGGGTGTAAAGTTGGCTGTAGGGGGCTACCCACACCCCCAGCTGATATTTTAGCAGCTGCATGCTCTAAATTATGTATTGAGTTGGGGGTGTGGGGAGGCCCTAGAGAGTTTTACAGCCAATATACACCAAGAGTTACCAACCCTACTACAAACTACTTTAGTGAAGATATCTTTGCATGGAATAAACCACTTATTACACTCTGTCAGAGTGTTGTGGCAAGATATTTCACTCTCAGGCTTTATTTTCACTCTGCTTCTTGGTCCTGAAAATAAATCAGCCTGCTCATGAAATATTTTGCCATATCACACTCTGACTCATGCAATAAGTATTATATAATATATATACAATAAAACAGCCAATTATTATGTTAATTTAAAAACTTAACCCTGACATTTTGACTTTCCGCCAAAGTGTCCTATTGCAAGGGAAGCTGCCAGGACTACTTTGGTAAGAAACATGGCATAGTAAATGTAAGAAACACTTTTAACTTAAGGACATGATGAAGCAGGTGCAGAAGCTAATGAGGATAACAGCCATAGGCTTATGAACTCATATAGTGTTTATAAGAAGGGCAAGAATCCCTGGGATTTTCCCCTTACAGGAGAGAGAGGGAATGAGGAGAGAGAGAGGGGGGAATGTGTCAACTGACCTCACATATGTGTGGGAACAAGTGGCAGAAGGTCATGTCTCTCATGTTGAAGTTCCAACTAGCTATGGCCAAGGACTTCTTGGTCTCAGTGCTGGAATCGATACTGCCCAGTGTAGCGGTAGTCTCAACCTGTCAACAACAAACAATGGATTCTATTATGCCCACAACAGTAAACTTTACTGTTACTAATGTGTAACTAACTAGTGATGTGCTACAGCACAAATGGCGAGCGAGCCTAAAGACTATACTATTTTTATATGAATGATTTTGACTTCTAACACTGAAGCTACTGAAAACAAGGTCGAGTTTTTAAATTACGCATACATTGTAAAGGGATTTCAGTACCATAGTAACAACTCGCTGCAACTGTTTGAATTGAAGAAAAAACAACAACAAAACAATACACGCTATTTAAACGTTTTCTTTGTGATATTATTTAGCTAAATAGTGGCTGTAAAGCACAATGCTTTGACACAACTGGACATACACCTACACAAGACTTACCTTCCCGGTTAGTCTAGTGGACAATGCATTTTCAAGTAAATACTGTTGCGTACGGCTTATAACCATGCCAAAGAGCGCATTGACTTACCACCGCCACTAACTCGAAATGGAAGTCCTGTAAGTTTTCAATTTTAACTGGATCAGTAAAAGAATTCAAAACGGTAAACAATTCAATTTCTAGGGTGATACGGGTACTGATCGATAAACAGAGGATTCTGTTTAGTGAATTTTGGGACGGGGTCGACCACTGAACTAACACAAAAACGCGAGGGTCAAAGTACAAAAATGCCTTACATTATGTCCAAACATATAATATAAACCAACAAATATCCCCGATTTTCAATTGTGTTACCCCTGTAAGTGTCTCGCTCGCCAATAAACTGCTAAAACCAAAAGGGCATAGTAACAACCGTCCAATTTACTTGATTTGTAAATGCCGTAGAATAGATTTATGTAATGACCAATCAGATTCCTTGCATGTGACTAGCTTTATTCTAAATGTTAAATATAATAATTAAACCCTCAGTGTGCATGTGCGAGAGGGTTACAGTACTCAGTTTGTCAGCCAGTCAATCATCCTGTCACACAACAAAAAGTGGATCTCGAAGATGGCAGCCTCCTGAAGATTGAAACAGGCATCAAAATGTTGCAAAGTCCCTATAATGTGCCAGCATTTTTCGCTTCGACTTATTTTTTCAGAAAAAGCTAGTTATTTTTTTTGGCTGTATGATCACAACTGATTGTTGGTAATGCACCCTATTGTCACGCCATACTCACATGAGCAAGTAAGTTCTTGCTTCCCATGGTAGTTTAGCTTCATAGTCTCAGGGATTTACCGGTTAGAGTTATCCATTGAAACTTCCTGGTAGACGAGTGTCTCTTATATGTTTTCTTATGAAGACAGCATTTACATCTACCGTTTCATTGCAAGAGCTACATATCAACTTGCATGAGCTACATATTGATACTACACCAAATAAATCATTCTTTGGGTCTTTGTAATAGCTAGCTAGCTACTTTATAGTAACACTGAGGGTTCACTCCTTCATTAGTGATGTAATTATTAATTGGTACTGGATTTGTTCAATTACATTATACTGTCTCGTGTCATAACAATAATTATACATTGTTCATTCGTTACTATCTTCCATTTTGAAGATGAGAGGAACAACTTCGAAATGCTACCACAAATATAATAGGTAAACTATAAACTAGAAGCGAGTCCATTGGTCCTCAGAAAATAAAAAAATAATAGTTAATAGTGAAGAAATTAAGATAGGATGAGAAGTAGAGAGAGAAAGCTTAGCAAATAAAAAACAAAACAAAAATGAATGGGGGAAAGAGGGAAAGAAAGGGATTTTGTGCATCTATATCTGTAGTAGCTCTCGACAATTGGGTAAAGCTATACTAACTCAGTCAAACTACTACACAAAAAATACTAACAAACACAAAGGGGAAAAGAAAAATATCTCGAGACACAAACTAAGGCCTATCCACTATTCCCAGTATGCTCAACCAATAAGAAAAAAAAGAAAGCACAATTTTGGATAATTGTTTTTGAGAAGGTACACTAATTAGTAAATAGATGGTCCATTAGCACCTACCACTAAAATAGTCAACAGAATCATTAGTTGAGGGGTGGGGCTGCTCCACTATACCATGTACAGTGTATACATATTGACACATCATTACCTCAAGTTTTAGTGTTGCAACTATTTTATAACATGCCCAATTCTTTTTCCCATCAGCACTAATGAATAAGTTAGAATTGTCGAACTTTATAATGTTTTGTAACTCTGGTTGGTGTAAACAGACAATCTTGTAATAAATGACCAGATAAAGATAATTTAATACGCACACAAGCCAGGACATGCTCGTAACTTGGATGGGCAAAACCTATCCACTCTCACAGCTGCAGTTGATCATTGGGAGTCTATACCTAAATACTCCTTGATCATGTCACACCAATCATGTCACACCAGACAGTGTGAAATATACTACACGTTTGTTTAGCCTGTGGTTTCTGACTTGCAATGTTCGACATGGGAATTAAAAAAAATCCACTCTGTAAGTACGTATGTATTCCTGCCCGTGTAGACTCTCACCATAAAGCTGAGCAGTCCGGTGAGAATGGTTGCCACGGACCATGCTGGGTTCCAGGTGTCTGGGTGAAAGTCGCTGATGGACAGGCACAGCCTTGTGTTGGTCTTGAAGCGACCGTTGGGCGTGATCATCATGATGCGGGGAGGCTTGAAGGGGTAGTCCCTGGGGAATATCAGCTTGCCATGGTAATATCCACCTAGATAGAGGAAGTAAACACGCAAAAACACACATAGGAACAGAGGGCTCACGCACGTGTGTGTGTGCGCAAGTCATGTGCACATCATGTGACATAACAGGTGTGTGCAAGTCACATGCACATTATGTGACACGACAGCTGACTGCAACAAGAACATAACCAGCAACATTCATCTGTTACCATCGGCTCTGTGGACAATTAGACGTGTTCTCTCCCTTTCTCAACACAACAAAGAATGAATAAAATAATTGGCAGTTTCCACTGAAGGCTCAGAATAAAAATTATGCGCTATACGAGATAACACCATATTTGTAAAATGTCCCTTGTATGTAAAGTCTTTTAACATTCCGTCTCTTACCTTGGTATGGTGTATCTTCAGGTCCTTTAACCACGTAGTGCCTAGACACAAATAAATAAACCAGAGGGAATGATTGTAGAAGTATACAGTATGTGAAAACTCTCCTCAGAGAGTAAGAAAACTACAAATTTTATTTTCCATTAAGAGTTGGACACCTCTAAATTACATTATAATCAGGTCATAACTGAGAGAAGGAAGCCTCGACACAGCATGATGGCACAGACTGTCTGTTGTGCTTATGTCATGACTACATGTAACCTCTTCAGCAGGAAGGGTATTCTTTTTTCTCGATGTCTACACCAAGAGCTGAAGCTATTATCTTAGTAAGAAAGGTAGGAGGGGAAGAGTTAAAAACTGCTGATTTTATAAATTACCATGGACACTAAACTGACTCCAAACTTACTGTAGCTTGAAGCTATAAATATTAGAAATCTGATGTGTTCTTCAGTATAAGGTTTGATCCTACCAGAAAACTTAGAAAATTTTAGAAAATATTCTTACCATTCTAAAATGTTAGAAGGGAGAGGAGCCGCTTCAACATACGGCACTGGGTCTCTCATTAGACGGAGATAGTCCTGTTTCAAACGTCTTACAGCGGCTGAAGTGGCCATGCTATTGGTGGAAGCTTATTCCAAGGGAAAAAGTATAACTTTAAATAAATAATCGAAACTCCCTAGCACGCCTCTATCACCATCTCTGAATCATCCTTACTCTCTAACCAACTAGAATCGCTCCGTTTTTCAGGGAGATGCCGAAACGAAATAGTGAAGTGAATATATATCAAGCAGATGTGCCTGACTCAGCATTTTGTAGCGGTACTCCACCCACTAAACTCACGTGAGGAGGCTCTGCCCGTGTCTGGCTATAAGTTGGAAAGTAGAGTGAGTGGAGGAGAGGCTGACAATAATGTGCTTGCTGGGTTAGTATATAACGATTGGGACTGTTTTGGGAGTAATGGAAGATCCTCCAGCTACTCCTGCCTTGCAGACTGGTTGCCAGGGCCTTGAGCAATTCCTCCTTCTAGCTAAGTCCGCCACTGGACGAGCTGCTGTAGAACTAGTGAACCAAGCTCTGGAAGCCCCTGGAGTATATGTATTTGGAGAACTTTTGGAGACAGACTGTCTGAAGCAATTGGCAGAAGGTCCGTATGCCAAGTATGAACAGCTGATGAGGGTGTTTGCTTATGGAACATATAAAGATTACAAACGTAAGCATTAGTGGTTAACTGTAAATAATTGTGGTGACATTACCTGGTGTTGCTATTTGGCAAGGTGCCATAGTTTAAGTATGTAATTGTGGTGGGAAATGGACTGTATGGTAAAGGGTCGACACCTCTCGACTTACTGTTACTATACATAAACTGTTGGCAGTAGTAGATGCTCAACTGTCACACAAAATAATATTTTAACAAGATAACTAGTTACCTTTGTGGGGTGAAGTGTTTTGTGCATGTTTTCTTATTCTCACTGCATGTGCTGACTATCTATAATTAAAGAATTATGTGTTCATGTAAGATATGGTAAGGAATTATCACCTGTATATGACTTCCCTTTCAAAACATTAATTCTGGTACTTAATTCTGGTACTTGCAGTCAAGGCGTGTATGTGTGTGTGTGCACACCTAGTCTTATCAGAGATAGCACTTTATACTCTCTCTCCCCTCTACCAATCTTTAAGAATTGAGATTACATTAGAGTGACTACAGATATTGAGGGTGTGTAGTTTATGCAAGTGAAATAAAAGTTTAGTTTGGACGTCCATAATGAAGGGAATTATCAGTCTACTAAAAATAGCATTTGAATTTCCAACCACTGCTGTCAAGTAGCTAGTTTCACTGGTAACCATTTGCCATAATTGTCTGCTGTAAATCATCAATGGTGCATGTGGGATATATACAAATCAGTCATTATTTCCTAGTAATGGTAGGGAAGGTTACAAAAAATGTGAATTCAGACCACTTCAAATGGGAAGAATTTGAGTCTGACACATAATCACCTTACTGTTATATATATTATATTATTATATGTTATATATATAATATATTACACACACATTTTCTTTGCAGGAGAACAAACTACTCTCCCTCCTCTGAGTTCAGCACAGTTGATGAAGCTGAAGCACCTCAGTATCATCTCACTAGCGGCCAAATGTCGAGTAAGAACAGGAGCTGGTGAAGCTAGGGTGGTCGGTGGGGGGGGGGGGGGGATGATAGGGGGGTCGGTGGGGCGGGGCCCCCCCCCGCCCCCCCCCCCCCACCCCCCCCTCCCCCCCCCCCCCCCCCTTACCCCCCCCCCCCCCCCCCCCCCCCCCCCCGCACCCCCCCCCCCGCCCCCCCCCCCCCCCCCCCCCCCCCCCCCCCCCCCCCCCCCCCCGCCCCCCCCCCCCCCCCGCCCCCCCCCCCCCCCCCCCCCCCCCCCCCCCCCCCCCCCCCCCCCCCCCCCCCCCCCCCCCCCCC
>WLWI01002887.1_pt1 | contig 14829 bp, 15 predicted proteins | sample 6701501 | NCBI WGS metagenome assembly WLWI01 (sample SAMN12718690, study PRJNA515312) | sponge metagenome | isolation source: marine sponge | host: Mycale hentscheli | place: New Zealand: South Island, Marlborough, Capsize Point | collected 2014-11-01
TCATTGATTTTACTCGCTACGCGCATGCGTAGTGTACCGTACAATATAAACCGTACAATATGGGAGAATACAGAACGCTCGCGTGATGCGGAAATATTCAAGAAAAAATATCAAAGCTGCAATAAATGTATTTACGTAATACTATACACATATTTCCCCCAAAATATTTACAAATTGTGGAAGTATACATTATATAAAAAAATTTGAATACACATATATATATTTATATATACACATACTTTAATTTTTATGAACTAACAACTATTTCTTTTATGAATTTGTCTTTGTAGCTCCAAATGGTACAGTTCAGGGAATATCATCTCCAGATAGAAACTTCACTAGTATTACTATTTCATGGCAGCCAGTGGATTGTCTACAGCAAAATTCTCCAATTACGAGCTACAAAATTCGTTATACTGAAACTTCTATTACTACAGGACCAATAACAACTACTGACACATCATTTGTAGCTACTTCATTATTCCCTGGCACTTCCTACACATTTGAAATAGCAGCTGTTAACAAGGATGGTGATGGGCCATATGAACCATTCTTAGCAACAACTCATCCATCTACTGGTATGGTAATATTGCAATCATTTGGTTTAGCAACCATTTACTTTTTGCCTTAGTTGATGTATTACTAAAAGGTCATTTTTTCCTAACAATATTACAATGATAGAGAAGTTAACCAGCTAATATAAAAGTTATATAGCTGTGATCCTTCATGAACTCTAGATTCAAATTTTAAGGAGTCCAAGGAGAAGTAAAACAAAATGTCAAAAAATCTCAGTTATCGCTGAGGAATTGAACACAGAACTTTTTGCTTTAGACATGCATGCATTTTGCTTTATACTGTTGAGTATGCGGCAGTCTGATACTCTATAGACCATCAAAATACATTTTCATTGTTGATCGAAAACACTTCTCCTCAGGAACACTAACTGGTGGCTAAAACCTGGGGGTCCTGGGTTCAATTTCCAGGTAACAACTGAGATTTTTCACATTTTGCCTTTGCTTCTCTTTAGGCCCCATTAAGTGAGAAAATTGTATATGTTCAACATTAAGCTGCTGGATAGCTATAAATAATCTTACATAATGATTCAGACTCTCCAAGTGTTACAGCTCTGGTCTCTTCAATACTCGAACTATTATCATGTTGAGAATGATTAATTGCTAAACTCACATATGACACCTAACCTAATATCCACTTAAATTATTGAATGCCATTTTTATACATCATTAAATTTAGAAGGGATTATGACTGAATAGAAAAATAATCTCCAACTACAAAATGTTTACAATGATGAATGCAATTAATACGCTGTTTAAATTGATAATTTGAAAGCTGACAATCGATCACTTTCTTCCAAATGGGAATCTTGTGAACATTTTACTGTAAACAGGAAGAAAACCCTGGATTTGAGTATAATTTTTTGCGTTATGTAACTTCATTCCGCATAATTTTACCAGCTGTCTGTTCTCTTAATTATGCTTACTTCTAGTTTAGTGAATAGTCTTGTTACAGTTAAACTGATAAGTTGTTTTCTCGCACAATTTAGTAAGTTTTAGTTACAATAATGTTAGGTGTATGTATTATAAAAAAAATAGTTACCAAACTAAAAAAGTTAAAATATTAAAAATAATAATATACTGCCATTGCTAAAGTTATAAATAGAGACAAATGGAAAAAAATGTTTCTAGTATTTATTGTTTTATTAATTTGCAGAGTTATTCTTTAGAATTGGATCAAGAACACTTAGTGATGGAGATTCTGTAAATATTACTGATATAGGAGGTCAACCTTCTAATCATGAAGATCCTGGAAACACATTAATATGTGACACTACTAATGTCAATATGGCTTGTTGTAGAAATGAAGAGAGTGGAATGGGAGCTGTTGGGAACTGGTACACTCCCTCAGGTTCTGCTGTAACTGCATCAAACTTGGGAGAGGCTACAGATTCATTATACAGTGTAGATGCTGCTCAACAAGTTCGTCTGGCAAGTAGAGGTTCTCCAGTTGAACCACTGGGAAGATATACATGCTCAGTACTAAATAATAATGGAATTCCTTTCAATGCAACTGTTAATATCACCAATATATTATCTGGTAAATAGTATAGATAGATTATTTTTGTTTTTGTTTTTATATATAATTTTGATGATGTAAACATTTCACACTAGCATATTTGCTGTTGAAATCAATGCAAAGAGCTGAATTACTTATCACCCATTTCCAAACTCTGTACTACTGTCATGGTCATATAATCATATGTTTCAAAGTGGCTCTAAAAGTGTTAAACAAAGTTGAGCATTATCTAGCGAATTAAATATATATAACCCTATATTCAATTGTAAAAGATCACTTTCATTTATCGGTTCATTGCAGATAGTAGAAATTATACTTTAATTTGCATTGCATAAATATAACTATACATGTTTGTAGTAAGTTCTGTCTCAATATCTCCTATCAACCCAGAAGTTGTAGCTGGAGAGTCTCTTACATTAACATGTAATGCTACTATAACTGGTAGAGGTGGTACACCATCATTTACTTGGACTGGTCAAGTATCTCGAAGTCTGCAATTAGGCCAAGCTGTTCAAGGAAGTACAAACGCATTCACAGATATATTGAGAATAGAGAGAGTGAGCCAAAACAATCCATCTGTACAGTGTGTGGCATCAGTTAGCAGTTCTACTCACACAACTTCAGTCACTTTATCAGTATGCTATTTCATAGATTCAATGTTACACAGTTCCCCAATCATCAGTCAGCATTGCAGAGAGTAGAGTGCCAACTGTTTCATCCAATTACATACTCACTTGTAATGTGAATATTCCACCAACATTAATGATAGTATCATATTCATGGATGGAGGGAAATACTCTATTGGCAGGACAGAATACTAATCAGTTAGACTTGAGTCCACTACAATTATCTCGGAATATATCACAGTATATCTGTCACTATACTGCTACATCTACATATCTTTTGAATGCTGTAATGGGAATAAGTCCCCGACATCAAATACTAATAATTGGTAAGTATAACAGAACTGTATAGATAATGTATAATTGACAGAATGTTACAGAGCTAATCGTGAAGCCATTTTATATACAGTAGTGTTAATCACAGCTTGTACATATTGCTGTAAGTGTCTCTCTATAGTTAATGCTTACTCTCATTTTCAGACTGAGTCCTGGACAAGTAGTAGGGAATCATTTCAAATGTAGTGATAAAAACTAGCAGATGTCTTCAAAATTATGAAAAGGGCTATTATGTTGAAGTTTTAAACAAATCAGTAGTCTACTCTTCATTTGCTGAAATCAACATTTTCTGTGCACACATTTTTGAAATGTAATACATAGAGTACTAAGCATAAGCAGAGCTACTGTTTTATTACTTAATATTTGTTTAAGTTGATTGTTTTGTTTTGTATGTTTATTAGTTTGGTCCAGATAGTTAGCTCTGGCATGCATCCACATAATCTGATTCAATGAAAGTGATTTAAGCATCCTGTATTAGATTACTTATCAAAATGAATGACAATTATTAGGAGTGAAATACTGAGATTTGACTGAGTGTCAAAATAAGTCAGGTTTGGAGCTATACTGGCCACAGAGTTGTAAATAGGATCACCAAACTGAATAGGAGAAAAGACTTGGTATAAGTGCTTGTAGATGAATTATGTTGATTCTAAGTCATAAAGATATAATAATGACTTCAATTATAGAGGGTAGCATATTCTTGTAGTGCAAAAAATTAAAATTAGCTAATTCAAATATCGTCAGTTGTGAGCTGATCTTGCGTTTCTATGATTGTATTTAAGTACTATAGGGTTTAAAGAGGTTTGTGTAGATTTACAGTATAAATATTATTGGCTATTGGAAGTATATCTGGCTGAGAACTGCCACATCTTAGTGAAAGCTTTCTTCATTTTTTTTAAGGTTAGTGTAGTTATCTGCTGACATAGTTTTATGTTCACTCAATCTAACTGCTTTTAAAAAATGAACGATAAAAATAATAGTATTAAAGAGTCTGCAAGTGATCATAGTTAAGGCACTCCAACTGGTCAGTTTGTTCACAATTAAGTTTTAGATGGGCAATTAAATCTTTATCTCACAGCAATTTATCCAGAAAATTGGCCGCCATTTAAAAAATAGAATTTCTTGTGCAATAAGTATGCTGTGTTTGTTACATCCAATAATTGCAGAAACAAATTGGAGAGCATCAATTATTTGTGTCTGATCTTCTTACCTTAGCTCTTCTCTATTATGTGAACAACCAGCAACTTCAAACATAAAATATAACACTTATCAGTAGTAAAAAATAATAATTCTATCTTCAAGATTCTTTAAGACAACAACAAACATGAAACTAGAAATATTATATTGTAACTTTGTTAGGCATGAAAATGTCTGAGTGGGTGTGACTTAAATTAAAATAAGTAATTCATTTAGATAATTTCTACATTTTACCCTGTAACCCACTCTCAAAATTAAATATATATCATTAATGACAATCGATGATATGGGGTATACAATATATAATAAAAAATTAAAGTGTATAATTCAATCAATTTTGTACAGTTGCAGTCACCTCTGTCACTATAATTCCACCCAACCCTAGTGGAGTAGCTGGTGTAGATAATGTTACTCTCACATGTATTGGAAATCTATCAGGACCTGCTATAGCTAGAGTTGAATGGACAGGACAAATGATGCGTACTCCACCACTGGCTACAGAACCATCTTCTACAGTCAGGGATTCATTAGTACTAACTCGAGTTAGACAATCCTATGCTGGAACTTACACATGTACTGTAACTATTGGAGCATCTAGTATGAGTAGATCTGAACCATTAGCTGTCACAGGTGAGTTTTTGTCATTTTAATATGTGGAATGTATTTCATGTTGCTATACATAATTAGCTCCAGCTATACCTATCTCTATAATGGAGAGCCAGTCACCTGTTGCTCTTCGTAACTACATCCTCACCTGTGTAGCTACACCTACTTTGAAAGTGACTTCTCCATCATATCACTGGATAAAAAATGGAGAAGTTGTACCAAATCATATTAATAGACAATTGAACTTGAGTCCTCTGCCACTGACTGAAAATGGTACACAATATACTTGTCAGTACACAGCCTCTTCAGTATATGTCAACAATGTGGATGTTACCAGTCCTCCACATACAATAACAATTACGTGTAAGTATTAAGAGTAGTAGTAGTAAGTCCAATTTTCTTGCATTTGTCAGCATTATCATTATAGACTGCACTTTATGATTGAATATAATTTGTAATTAAATTGCAACTGGAATTATACCTCCATATTATATTTTATGTTCTTAGTTAACAGTCCTACAAACATAACCAGTAACAGTTCAACAAACTAAAGTGATGCTCAAATTAAGAATTAAAATAATTAATAAATGATGAGCTGACTTGCTAAAGTTATAAAGACAAAAAAAAATACAATGTTATCTCATATTTTGGTTGTATTTATTTGCAGCATTATTCTTTAAAATTGGATCAAGAACTCTAGGTGATGGAGAATCTGTTAATATTACTGATATCAAAGGTCAACCTCTTGATCGTGATGATCCTGGAAATACATTAATATGTCACACTAGATATGTCAATATTCAGTGTTGTAGAGGTAGGGAGAGTAAAATGGGGGCTATTGGAAACTGGTATCCTCCTACAGGACATCCTGTTATTACCTTAGCAAATTTAGGACAGACTACAGATACATTATACAGAGTAGTGTATACTCAACAAGTTCGTCTGGCAAGTATTGGAGCTCCAGTTGGACCACTGGGAGTATATACATGTTCAGTACCTGATAATAATGGAAAGATTGTCAATGCAACTGTTAATATCATCAATATATTATCTGGTAAATAGTGTAGATAGATTATTTTTGTTCTGTTTGTTTTCATTCATCATTTTACCAGTTCTTTGCAGTTGGTAGAAATGATGCTTTAACTTGCATAACCGAAATTGCTGAGTGACAATGCAACATTCTTGAGTGTCATTAAAGACAGCAATTTACTAGTTAGTTTATTCATGTAAGATGAACTATAAAGTTGTGTAGATTACTTGAAAATTTTATTGAAACAATTAAAGAGATGTCCTTATGCAACATTTTATAGTAGTGTGTAATTCAAAATATAAAAAAAAAAACTCAATCAATTAAACTGATTGTTACTTCGTTAATGTTTGTAGTCAGTTCTGTCTCATTATCTCCTATCAACCCAGAAGTTGTAGCTGGAGAATCTCTTACATTAACATGAAATAGCATTACATGCTGTAATGCTATTTCATAGATTCAATGTTACACAGTTCCCCAATCATCAGTCAGCATTGCAGAGAGTAGAGTGCCAACTGTTTCATCCAATTACATACTCACTTGTAATGTGAATATTCCACCAACATTAATGATAGTATCATATTCATGGATGGAGGGAAATACTCTATTGGCAGGACAGAATACTAATCAGTTAGACTTGAGTCCACTACAATTATCTCGGAATATATCACAGTATATCTGTCACTATACTGCTACATCTACATATCTTTTGAATGCTGTAATGGGAATAAGTCCCCGACATCAAATACTAATAATTGGTAAGTATAACAGAACTGTATAGATAATGTATAATTGACAGAATGTTACAGAGCTAATCGTGAAGCCATTTTATATACAGTAGTGTTAATCACAGCTTGTACATATTGCTGTAAGTGTCTCTCTATAGTTAATGCTTACTCTCATTTTCAGACTGAGTCCTGGACAAGTAGTAGGGAATCATTTCAAATGTAGTGATAAAAACTAGCAGATGTCTTCAAAATTATGAAAAGGGCTATTATGTTGAAGTTTTAAACAAATCAGTAGTCTACTCTTCATTTGCTGAAATCAACATTTTCTGTGCACACATTTTTGAAATGTAATACATAGAGTACTAAGCATAAGCAGAGCTACTGTTTTATTACTTAATATTTGTTTAAGTTGATTGTTTTGTTTTGTATGTTTATTAGTTTGGTCCAGATAGTTAGCTCTGGCATGCATCCACATAATCTGATTCAATGAAAGTGATTTAAGCATCCTGTATTAGATTACTTATCAAAATGAATGACAATTATTAGGAGTGAAATACTGAGATTTGACTGAGTGTCAAAATAAGTCAGGTTTGGAGCTATACTGGCCACAGAGTTGTAAATAGGATCACCAAACTGAATAGGAGAAAAGACTTGGTATAAGTGCTTGTAGATGAATTATGTTGATTCTAAGTCATAAAGATATAATAATGACTTCAATTATAGAGGGTAGCATATTCTTGTAGTGCAAAAAATTAAAATTAGCTAATTCAAATATCGTCAGTTGTGAGCTGATCTTGCGTTTCTATGATTGTATTTAAGTACTATAGGGTTTAAAGAGGTTTGTGTAGATTTACAGTATAAATATTATTGGCTATTGGAAGTATATCTGGCTGAGAACTGCCACATCTTAGTGAAAGCTTTCTTCATTTTTTTTAAGGTTAGTGTAGTTATCTGCTGACATAGTTTTATGTTCACTCAATCTAACTGCTTTTAAAAAATGAACGATAAAAATAATAGTATTAAAGAGTCTGCAAGTGATCATAGTTAAGGCACTCCAACTGGTCAGTTTGTTCACAATTAAGTTTTAGATGGGCAATTAAATCTTTATCTCACAGCAATTTATCCAGAAAATTGGCCGCCATTTAAAAAATAGAATTTCTTGTGCAATAAGTATGCTGTGTTTGTTACATCCAATAATTGCAGAAACAAATTGGAGAGCATCAATTATTTGTGTCTGATCTTCTTACCTTAGCTCTTCTCTATTATGTGAACAACCAGCAACTTCAAACATAAAATATAACACTTATCAGTAGTAAAAAATAATAATTCTATCTTCAAGATTCTTTAAGACAACAACAAACATGAAACTAGAAATATTATATTGTAACTTTGTTAGGCATGAAAATGTCTGAGTGGGTGTGACTTAAATTAAAATAAGTAATTCATTTAGATAATTTCTACATTTTACCCTGTAACCCACTCTCAAAATTAAATATATATCATTAATGACAATCGATGATATGGGGTATACAATATATAATAAAAAATTAAAGTGTATAATTCAATCAATTTTGTACAGTTGCAGTCACCTCTGTCACTATAATTCCACCCAACCCTAGTGGAGTAGCTGGTGTAGATAATGTTACTCTCACATGTATTGGAAATCTATCAGGACCTGCTATAGCTAGAGTTGAATGGACAGGACAAATGATGCGTACTCCACCACTGGCTACAGAACCATCTTCTACAGTCAGGGATTCATTAGTACTAACTCGAGTTAGACAATCCTATGCTGGAACTTACACATGTACTGTAACTATTGGAGCATCTAGTATGAGTAGATCTGAACCATTAGCTGTCACAGGTGAGTTTTTGTCATTTTAATATGTGGAATGTATTTCATGTTGCTATACATAATTAGCTCCAGCTATACCTATCTCTATAATGGAGAGCCAGTCACCTGTTGCTCTTCGTAACTACATCCTCACCTGTGTAGCTACACCTACTTTGAAAGTGACTTCTCCATCATATCACTGGATAAAAAATGGAGAAGTTGTACCAAATCATATTAATAGACAATTGAACTTGAGTCCTCTGCCACTGACTGAAAATGGTACACAATATACTTGTCAGTACACAGCCTCTTCAGTATATGTCAACAATGTGGATGTTACCAGTCCTCCACATACAATAACAATTACGTGTAAGTATTAAGAGTAGTAGTAGTAAGTCCAATTTTCTTGCATTTGTCAGCATTATCATTATAGACTGCACTTTATGATTGAATATAATTTGTAATTAAATTGCAACTGGAATTATACCTCCATATTATATTTTATGTTCTTAGTTAACAGTCCTACAAACATAACCAGTAACAGTTCAACAAACTAAAGTGATGCTCAAATTAAGAATTAAAATAATTAATAAATGATGAGCTGACTTGCTAAAGTTATAAAGACAAAAAAAAATACAATGTTATCTCATATTTTGGTTGTATTTATTTGCAGCATTATTCTTTAAAATTGGATCAAGAACTCTAGGTGATGGAGAATCTGTTAATATTACTGATATCAAAGGTCAACCTCTTGATCGTGATGATCCTGGAAATACATTAATATGTCACACTAGATATGTCAATATTCAGTGTTGTAGAGGTAGGGAGAGTAAAATGGGGGCTATTGGAAACTGGTATCCTCCTACAGGACATCCTGTTATTACCTTAGCAAATTTAGGACAGACTACAGATACATTATACAGAGTAGTGTATACTCAACAAGTTCGTCTGGCAAGTATTGGAGCTCCAGTTGGACCACTGGGAGTATATACATGTTCAGTACCTGATAATAATGGAAAGATTGTCAATGCAACTGTTAATATCATCAATATATTATCTGGTAAATAGTGTAGATAGATTATTTTTGTTCTGTTTGTTTTCATTCATCATTTTACCAGTTCTTTGCAGTTGGTAGAAATGATGCTTTAACTTGCATAACCGAAATTGCTGAGTGACAATGCAACATTCTTGAGTGTCATTAAAGACAGCAATTTACTAGTTAGTTTATTCATGTAAGATGAACTATAAAGTTGTGTAGATTACTTGAAAATTTTATTGAAACAATTAAAGAGATGTCCTTATGCAACATTTTATAGTAGTGTGTAATTCAAAATATAAAAAAAAAAACTCAATCAATTAAACTGATTGTTACTTCGTTAATGTTTGTAGTCAGTTCTGTCTCATTATCTCCTATCAACCCAGAAGTTGTAGCTGGAGAATCTCTTACATTAACATGTACTGCTACTATAACTGGTAGAGGTGGTACTCCATCATTTACTTGGACTGGTCAAGTATCTCGTGGTCCACTGCAAGGTCGGACTGTTCAAGGAAGTACAAACACATCCACAGATATGTTGAGAATAGAGAGAGTGAGCCAACACAATCCATCTGTACAATGTGTGGCTTCAATTAGCAATTCTACTCTAATGACTTCAGTCACTTTATCAGTGTCAGGTAATTATATTATCAATCTATAAATATCATTTCATAGAATTCAATGTTACACAGTTCCTCCAACATCAGCCAGCATTACAGAGAATAGAGTGCCAACAGTTTCATTCAATTACACACTCACTTGTGATGTGAATATTCCATCAACATTAATGATAGTATCATATTCATGGATGAAGGGAAATACTCTATTGACAGAACAGAATACTTATCAGTTACACTTGAGTCCACTCCAATTATCTCAGAATACAACACAATATACCTGTAACTATACAGCTACATCTACATATCTTGTCAATCTTGTTATGGGAATGAGTCGCCCACATGAAATATTAATAATTGGTTAGTATAACGGAAACATGTAGATAATGTACAGTGGTGTAGGAAAATGTTTCAGTAAAGGGGGCTCCAAGGGCACGTTTCTTTGGGATTAAAAGTATTCATTTGAGAAATCACCTCATTAGATTGTGCCCCAATACTATTGGGGGATGCAGCCCCCAGAGCACTCCTTTTCTACTCCACTGATGTATAATTTTGAAGCTATGGTAGTGTATAAAACATAACTGGAAGCAATTAGCAAGGTTATAGACAGAAGGGATTAAGACTTCCTATTTGAAGAGTTAAACTCGTAGCTTCTGTATCTTGCTTTAAGTGTATCTCTATTCAGTTAATGCTTACTCTCATTCACATACTGAGTCATAGATGAGCAAAAGGTATTATTTCAAATAAATAGTGATACTAACTAGTTGATGTTTTTTAAATCCGGAAAAGGCTTCTTGTACTGAATATTGTAACAAATCGATAGTCTCCATTCCATTGGGAAAAATTAGTATTTTCTGTGCATACATATTTGAAAGGTAATGTGCACAGTAAGCATAAGCAGAGCTAATTTTTACTTCATGTTTGATTATGTTTATTCTTTGTTTTGTATTTTTTTAGCTTCACTGGTTAGTTTGCCAGATTGTTTGCTCTGGCATATATCTACATGGTCTCATTTAATTGAAGTGATTAAAGCCTTATTTTAGATAACTTTTCAAAATGAATGACCAAGAAAGAAATACTGAGATTTGACTGAAAGTGTCAAAAATAAGTTAGGTAATAGTGTTTGGAGCTATATTTTTAAGCAGCATTCCCAAATTAAATAGGAGGAAAGTATTAGGAACTTGTTGTAAGCGCTTGTAGATGTGGTATATCACATTCATATCCAAACCATAATTGGATTCTAAATCAAAGATATAATAATGACTTAAATTAAACCCACCTTGTTCAGCTCAAAACTTACATAGATTACCATCTTTACTTAACAGGCACAGCTTAGTAAAAGTTCATTTTAATTTTTAAGGTTAGTACAGTTTGTATTTCCACTGGCATACTTTTATGCTCAGCCATGGCCATAATGGTAATAAAACGACGACAAGTGACCATAGTGAAGATGCTCAAACTGGTCAATTTGCTCACTATTTTCCTGCAATGTTTTATTATATATTTATCTCAGAACATTTTCAGAAAAATGCACAAAGAAAAGTAGAATATCTGCCCTGTGTTTTTTATATCCAATAAATTCAGAAACAATTGAGAAAGTATCGATTCTTTGCATCTGAATTTTCTTAACTTAGCTCTTCTTCATTATGTGAGCAACGAGCAAGTTCAAACATAAAATAACACGTAACAATAGTAAAAACCAATTCTTTCTTCGTGGTTCTCCCAACTATGAAACTAGACATGCTACATTGTAACTTCATTAGGCATTAAAATGTCAGAGTTGGTGTGACTTTAATTACAATAAGGAACTCTTTCCATAATTTCACTCCAAAAATTAAATATATAAAACGATGTAAATTTTGATAATCAATAACAAGGTATACACATAATAATCATGAACAATAGTTTATACTTCAATCTATTTTATATAGTTACAGTCACCTCTGTCACTATAACTCCACCCAACCCTGGTAGAGTAGCTGGTGAAGGTAATTTTACACTCACATGTTCTGGAAATCTATCAGAACCTGCTATAGCTAGAGTTCAATGGACAGGACAAATGATGCGTACTCCACCACTGGCTACAGCTCCATCTACTACAGTCAGGGATTCATTAGTACTAACTCGAGTTAGACAATCCTATGCTGGAATTTATACATGTACTGTAACTATTGGAGCATCTAGTATGAGTAGATCTGTATCATTAACAGTAACAGGTGAGTTTGATATTATAGTAGTATAATGCAAGATTAATTCATGCTGCTATACATATTTAGCTCCAGCTATACCTATCTCTATAATGGAGAGCCAGTCACCTGTTGCTCTTCGTGACTACATCCTCACCTGTGTAGCCACACCTCCTTCTTCTTTGGAAGTGACTTCACCATCATATCAGTGGAGAAGAAATGGACAAGTTGTACCTAATCAGAATAATAGACAATTGAACTTGAGTCCTCTGCCACTGAGTGAAGATGGTACACAATATACTTGTCAGTACACAGCCTCTTCAGTATATGTCAACAATGTGGATGTTACCAGTAGTTCACATACAATAACATTTATGTGTAAGTAATAAGAGTAGTAATACTTGAAGTAGTATTAGTACAATTTTCTCAGCATTATCATTGTCAATATATTAATTATAGAATGCATTTTATGATTGAATATATTTTGTAATTAAAGTGCAAATAGCTATATTTTATTTCTATCAAACTTGTAATGCCCCTCAACACAGCTATACTTTGTCTTTAGTTGAATTATTAAGCAGTCCTCCTACAAGCATACAAGGAACAGTTCTACAAACTTCAGTGATGCTCACATGGACACAGCCAGATATTGATGCAGTGCAAAATTACATCATAAGTTACACTAGAACTGCAGGATGTTCTGATGCTCCTAGTGGAAGCCTAACAATCTCAGGATCCATGAGGATGTATACTCTATCTGGTTTGCAAGAAAACATAACATATAAAATCACTATAACAGCAATGAATACTAGAAATAGATTATCGGCTACAAAATCCTTCCCTACTCAAACAGCAAGTATGTTTAGCTAAATATATATATTTATTCCACCCTAGATATATTCACAATAATATAATTAGGTACATGACCCATGAAGTAAATCACGATAATTTATGCTTGTTCCTTTGTAGTTATAACAACCAGCCAAGCTCACCAGTTTTCTAGGTTTTTACATCTTTCCTCTGTTGTAGCCTACTCAACCATGTTAGAGCAGCTTCTAAAATATCAATTGGGGGTGTGCGGAGCCCTTATGACCTACTTTAGGCTGTGTGTTACCTACTGGTCCTAGTACTAACTGCTGCAGTGAAGATATCTAGTGTGGAATAAACCACTTATTACAATAGTCAGAGTGATATGACTTGATATTTCATTCTCAGGCTTTATTTTCACTTGCTTCTGGCTAGTAAAAATACATTAGCCTGCTAATGAAATATTTCACCATATTACTCTGATTCATGTAATAAGTACTATATATATATAATATTTATATATATTGATATACGGTAAATACATTAAAAAAAATTAATTCACTTTGTACAACAAAAAATAGCATTATACTTTAATATTCTTAACTAAAATTTGCTTCTGTAATGCATTGCCTTTGTAGCTCCAAATGGCACAGTTCAGGGAATATCATCTCCAGATAGAAACTTCACTAGTATTACTATTTCATGGCAGCCAGTGGATTGTCTACAACAAAATTCTCCAATAACAATCTACAAAATTCATTACACTGAAACTTCTATTACTGCAGGACCACTAACAACTACTGACACATTATTTGTAGCTACTTCTTTATTCCCTGGCACTTCCTACACATTTGAAATAGCAGCTGTTAACAAAGAGGGTGATGGGCCATATCAACAATTTACAGCATCAACTCAGTCACCTACAGGTATGATAATATTGAAATCGTTCACTTAAATAATTACTTGTGTTTTTTCTTAGGTGTTCTATTACTAAAAGGTCATTATTTCCCTAACAATAGTGTTATAAATATCAGTGATATTGGAGAAGATAGTGATGCACTGTACTGTTTCACTGATGAGTCTCGCTGCTGTAGGAGTCAGGATAATTTTCTTCAAGGCATTAGAGATTGGTACTTTCCTGATGGAAATCCTGTAAGAAATAAAACGGCCAATACTCTGTCTGCAACTAGAGGACCTCGATCAGTCATACTGCATCGTGATAATGTACTTGTACCAAATGGGATATACAGATGTCAGATATATGATGAAAATACTTATGTAGGAATCTACTCTAACAGCGAAGGTATAAATGTGATAAATTACTACTTTTTTTTTCCACTTAAATCTTAACAAGATATTGTTTATATATCAGTTTAGCTAGCATCAAAGATTTAGTGTGAGCTTTAATATTATTTTGTTTAAAAATAGTGTCAAAATTTTTTTCTTAGTGTTAAGTTAGCAATGACTCCATATTATTTTAGTGACCTACTCTATGCACAATGTTCTGTTAATCAAATACAAGTGAATTAACTAAGTTATTTATATAAGTAGAACCTACGTTATCAGCCTCTAAGATAAGGTACTGGTACCTCCCTCATCCTGGCAGCTGATTAGTTATTGGCGAGCGAGCGTAGCGAGCGAGACACTTACAGGGGTAACACAATCGAAAATCGGGGATGTTTATTTATTTATTTATTTGTATATATGTTTGGACGTACGTATGTCATTTTGTACTTTGACC
>WLWI01002888.1_pt1 | contig 14828 bp, 9 predicted proteins | sample 6701501 | NCBI WGS metagenome assembly WLWI01 (sample SAMN12718690, study PRJNA515312) | sponge metagenome | isolation source: marine sponge | host: Mycale hentscheli | place: New Zealand: South Island, Marlborough, Capsize Point | collected 2014-11-01
AGACACTTTATTTAACTACCTGTAGTGATAATCCACACTATAGGAATTGTTAAGATTAGACAGTATTGTCCGAAACCTTGATATATTGTTAGCATCAATTAATCGCATAGACCTGGCTTCTGCTACAATCAAATAAGGATTGCCCTCTGGAAAATAGTAAATGCAATAATTGAGTATTTCTTTGCAATCACTTTGTATGGATTACTACTTGGTGCATACATGTCATTATTTGCACATCACACTGCCAAGTGGTAACATTCTTATGTAGTACTGAATTATATTATATATACAAATACATAAATGTAGTGACTCAATTGTATTATACATCAATAATAACATTATTAAAAGGAACATTTTTTGTCGTAATGATATGTCATGTGATCATTTTTATTGCTATTTTTATGTAAAAAAATTCTTTTATTGCCAAATCTTTTAATGCTATTCTTTTAATGTCAATTATTTTGGGATCTGCAATTGTATTTTACATTAATAATTAATATTTATATGGACTCTGTTTAAATTGAGTCTACCCAAAGTATTTAGTAACTTCATAACCAATTCCATCTTTGGCAAACCTTGTTGGACCATACAGCTATTTCAATTCAAATAAAATCTGGTGTAGCCTCAATATTTCTAATAGCAAGCACATTATGTTGCTCATTGCTGTATACATTATTATTTATTATGTATATTTGCCCAGGTTGTCCTGACCTTCCTTGAGGCAACTTTTGTGCACATCTGAGCAACAATCTCTGAGTAAATGACAAAGAGCATCACAGAAGCAGTTGGCTGGATATCCTTGGCAATGCCCATTACTACAGCAGCCACTCCCATGTCCAGCCAGCACACATGACCCTAAATAGTAATGTATTGTTATGGTAGATGACAATCATGCGCCAAAAATTAGTACCAAAAATACTAGTTTTAACTCATTTTTCAAATTGTTTTGACATTTTCTTCAGAAATTGACTGGGTGTTTTCCTTTATCACTACCCCATGTACCCAGTATAGTAATATCACATTTAAAAGGTTAACTTTTACTACGTTACATCCAAAAATCACTTCAATTATGTGAAAAAAATCCATGATATAATTTTCTACAGATAAGAATGTCTTACCAGGTATTACCCTATCAGGAATGACATGGACACCGGAGCTTATCAAACCTGCAAATTTTATATTGAATTATCTCCAGCTATTTGTCTATTGAATTCTAGCTGATGACCTGTGCATGATGAACCATTCGACAACATTCCATCTGGACAAGCGCAGGAGTATCCACTGGAGGATGTGCTGAGGAGGCAAAAGTGAGAACATCCACCGTTCCTTGTGTTACAAGGATTGAATGCTAAATATAGAATAAAATAGCATTTAGATATTTTGCATACAAACTGAACTAAACTGCACCTGCTACTTGCTGAATAGGACTAACAAATTTAATTCCAAAGAGTCTGGCACAAGTTGTAACATTTGTTAGAATCTTAGCTGGGCCACTGGATGTGTTCATAACACGAATAGTATTGCCATCCCAGTCAGATATATAAAGTGTACTTTCATGTATTGCAATACCAAATGGATGAGACAATCCACTGTAAGATAGTACTCTCCTGAGACTTCCATCAACTCTTGAAGTTTCTACTCTGCCATATCGAGCCTCTACCCAATATAAATTCTGCATTGCAATATCAAGAGTTATACCATTTGGCCAAACTAGATTAGTATTATGGAGGGTTTGTCGGTTAGTGCCATCCATGGATGCCCTCTCTATGCTTGCATTTGTACCCCAGTCTGTCCAGTACATGTTCCTGTATTTACAAAGATCAAATGATTCACCTGCGTGTGTTCGCCTATACTATTATTAGCTATAAGTCTTAATTACTCCCAGTTATTTATTTAGTAGTAGAAAACTAACAATTGAAACATGTAACTGTTTACCTTGTTGTGGGATCTAAGGCAATACCTCTTGGTTGTGTTTCAGGTCCAGTGTTTAGAAGTGTTTTATACAAAAATGAAGTGGGATCAAATACAATAATAACATCAAGGCCTGCATCTGTGATGTATAATTTATTGGTTGTATAATCAACAGCCAGTCCATCTAAAATACATCATCAAACACATAGAATATTTGTCTAAAATGCTAGTCAAAACGATGTTGTGTACTCTAAAAGTAAAAATAATATTGACGAAGTGTAACATGGATGAGGTAATGAATTATGTGTCTAGTATTACACTACTGTTGAATGTGTTTATACCTGGAGTAGACAATCCTACTGTTAGTAATGTCAACACTCCAGATCCATTCATGCTAGACTGCATCAATACTTTTCTGTTCACATCTGTCCAGTAAAGTTTGTCATTTCTGTTAAAACACACAATGTTTTATAAATATGCAAACTGGATGAATTATCTGTGACTATATATTTGGCTTATAAAATTTTATTATGAGCCCAAATAACCCAAAACAAGAAAAAGTCCAATTCTAATGTTGTAATACTTAAATATATTTGAGTAACTGATGTGAAATAACTTTTATTCATAATAAGTAAACTAAAAAAAAGTTTCCCATAGATTTTAATGGTAATAAGTACTATATTATTATTTAGGTGTGATTTAGCTCACTCTAAATAATAATCAATAGTCGCAATAACCTTTAAGTTATCTTACCCTAACAATATAATCCAAAACAAAATCATTCCTTTTAACTGGTAACCCTCAACTTTAATTATAATCAGGAGCCCCATCACCCCTCAAATTAGCTTTCCCAGATTATAATCAAGGGACACACCCCCCTCCAGTTAGCTCATTCTGGACTATAATCAACAGCAACACAATTCCTTGAGTCAATTGATCCTTCTTATCTTATCAGCACCTATAAAGTTAGCTTATCCTAGATTATGAACATTGTCAAGAAGCAATAGCACTCCTGAAGTTGCCTATCTAAAATAATCAAGACCCACATCCGTGAACTTGAGTGGATAAATTAATTTGAAAGGTGATTCACCTTTCAAATTAATTCACCTATCTAAGTTGCTTTACTAAGGCTAAGATCATGAGCCACAGCAATCTCCTAGATTATAATCGAGGGACACATCACCCATCTGGTGAGTTCACCCTGAATATTATCAAAAGCAACAACATTTTTTAAGTTAGCTTATCTCACATTATCAACACCTGTTACGTTAGCTTATCCAAGATTATGAACATCATCAAGAATAGATTACTCAAGAGCCATAGAACCCCATAAGTTATCTTACCCAAGATCATAATGAAGAGCCACAGCTCCCCTTAAGTTAGTAACTAGTGACTGTTTGCTCCGTCCATTTAATGTAACCTGATAAATCTTGTCAGTGTGAGCCACAAGAAGATACTCGTCACCATTATTATTGGCTGTAAAAGTAATGAAGAAACAAGTATTGTTACTATAATGCCTTATAACTACTATTTACCTTGTCTTTTATTTCTAATTTTGCTACTTTGATCCTGCATATTTGAAAATAAAACTTTATTTTGTTCTTGAACCTGTACAATGTATAGATAATATGGAACATTGTTTGCTAACATTTTTATCTTAATATTTCAGTAACTTTAGTAAACTCATTGATATTGTAATATATAATCAAGGCATATATTCATGTCGCACAATCTTGTTGCTCATTTGACAAAATAATTTTCACCAAATTCTCCTACTCAAGTAGTATAGATATTTCCCGGAAAGACTTGTTGGCTCACTTTAGATTATTTTACAGGACGCATAGTTAAAATCATGTAATATAAGAGGTATGCTACTCCAAACTTATTTTTGAGAAGAAAGTAATGTCCTGAATTCTGACCTAAAAAGTAAACATGTTTGTGGAATTCTGACCTAAAAAGTAAACATGTTTGTGGAACAAAGAAAACTCCTGAAAAGCAAACACAAGTACCAGATAGGAGCATTTGGAGTCAAAACAATTTCATTCTTGTAAAAACTTACCTGGAAATTAGCTTCAAAGGGTATGTTTCCTTCATAGAAACAACTTTCATAATTGCTCCACACAAAATATCTATGTATTAAAAAGAAAAAAAAATGCCTTGCCATATTAAGTCTTCGGCTGAACTCTGTTATATTTATCTTACTTTATCATGGTATTTTCATTTACATGATCCAATGCAACTCCAAACTTATGTACTTTTCCTTTATTCTCTATACTAAAGGTATCCTGTAAATGTATACATACACGGTGTCAACAAGCTAGCCATTGTACTGATCATATGACTAAAAGGAGAATTCTGCTCTTACATTGTCATGTTCGCAAGATCGAACTGATCCAGATGGTGTCACTGAGAAGGATCCTTGCCCATTACAAATATGCAGCAATATGTCATCTATTCCAGTATTATCCTTAACTTGTAGGTCCAGTGCTACACATTACAAGCATTACAAGTCACACAATGACTAGCTACATGTAAGTAAAAGAAACATTGATGAGAGAGAAAAAGTAACAAAACAATAGAACAAACAAAACTTACACAACAATAACAACAACTGCAACTACATCCACACCACACACCAAAACATCAGTGTACTGAACACCCTCAGTTTTTAATTTTGCATTTCCTTATATTATGTAATCCAATTAAACTTTCTTAAAAAAGTTTTTTTTCCTCAAACTTTTTAAGCTACAGTATTATTAATTCACAAGCATATTTTAGTCAAAGATCTATTTATCTCTAGATGTATTTTAATCTGATTATCATATTTTTATAATTTTTATGACAAAATGAAATTTACGTTGGCCTGTTGAAATTGAGACTGTAGTATAGAATTAACTATATGAATTAAAAGTTTACTATAGTTTGTTCTAGAAGATTAGTGGTTAGAGCTTTCATGGGTTGTTGCCAAGTGGTCCTGGATTCAAACTCATGATGCAAATATTTCTTTAATCCTTCTTGAATGAAGTACATTGAATTTTTTTAAAAATAATGATAGTAATAAAAGTATAGTACATAATCTGGTTTCTCTTTGTGTGCAGCATCATGGAATTTCTCTTATTGAACTTACAGTATTTGTTTATAGCAGACTTTATAAATTTTAGTTGAAAATGACCAGGTCTGCATCTCCCATTATGCAAATTGAATTTTTCTTCCTGATGTAAAAAATATCCTTCACAAAAATTGTGCAGCCATTGATGGCTTTTCTCAGCAGAAACTAGTACTAGCACCACCACCATTAAAAGATCCATCTGTAGGGTATGCCACTTTATTCCCCCACGATGTTACACTTGAAATTATTTTGTACCAGCTTCTAAAATACTCTGACCTAGCTATATCAAGGGCTGAAGAAATCCCTGGGAAAATCCGTATCACAGAAACGCTAGGTTTATTTTGCAACTAGCAAAATAATTCCCATTACATTTTGTACTGCAGTACAATTCTTGGATACAGTGCTCGTTAACACCAGTGCGCATGCGTTATAGGGTCATGGTACTCTGTCAGTCAGTCAGTCAGTCAGTTATTCTGTCACACCGCAGCGCAGGAAAAACTACAGCGTCCGAAGATAACAAGGCAGCAAAATATTATTGTATAAGTCCGTATAGTGTGACAGAATATTTTGCTTCGACTTATTATCGCCGTAATCACGTGAGCGTCCTTACTGCCCGGGGTTGTTTTACTTTACTCAGAGTTTAGCTGCCAGGGTGCTGTTGGTACTACTTACTGGTGAGGTGAGTGTTTCTTGCATGTTGGCTATATATCGACATATTCATATTGATAAAGCCAAGTAAATTAATTTTATAGTCTAACTAGCTGGTGTAGCTATAATGACGCTGAGGGTTTGCACCTTTGATGTTTCATCAAGACTGTACTAAATTTTATTTTAATTTTGGATAATCACGTAAATGTTGGATAACTTCAGTCTTTTCTAGGCTGTTCGTAGAAAGTATCAAATAAACAAAAAATGACGAGTATATCATTTCTCAGTTGGTCAGAGGTGATTCTAAACAATTGAATTATTATAGTCCACCTGATTGGAAGTCGACATCCAATAAGTTTTGTCATTTAAAAAATAATTTATTGAGATAATTTAACAAAAACAAGCGTAAAAAATCAATCAAAATAGTCTTTCAATATTCTATTAAATTAATAAACTGTTGACTAATAAAAAATTGAAAGAAATTTCTATATAGCTATAGCTAAATTCATGATTCAGCTAAGAGCATGTGTGACCTTTAAAGTACTGCATGTGCATTCTCATCTTATGTGAACCATAATAAGGAACATATTATTATGTTGAGTATAAAATGTTAGCTCAAGTAATGGTTGCAGTAGCTACTACTATCATGTACATCATTTTGAAAATTCAGATGGAAAACAACAATTCAACAACACAGACTCAAAATTTGGAAGTGGAATCTGTATAATTAATTACTTCTTTTTTATCCCATTTTTTGTGTGATTTATCCACTTGCTTCTTTGGAAGATATATTTCAATGTGCAGTGTTTCAACAGTTCCCAAGTTGACATCCAGTTTCTCTTTAAGAATCCAGATCGGTTGAAGCAATGTAGTTGTTATATTTCTTTAGGGTTTATCAATTTCATTTTTAATAATTAATCAATCAACCAATCAACAATAGCAACAACAAACAACAAGTAACATAAGAACTACAAACAGTTAAGTGACTCGCAAAAAGAACTCCGTATAATGACCAAGTGACACAAGATTAAATGGAAGAGATGACCTGACCACAATACCAAAAGAAGTGAATGGACCACAAGAAAGTAATGAGTCATAAATTACAAATACACATTTCGCATATATAACAGTAGTGTGAACAGTGGTTGATACATTCTGGAGTTCTTGACAGTGTAGTTCACTCCATGTCAGCCCAGCCCACTCCACAAACATATGCTGCACGATAGTCAGCTAATTTAGTAAATAAGCAACTCCAAGAAAAAATAAACAAAAAACAAACAAACAGTTTATTGAAATGGATCTTCTGCAAGAAAAATCATACAATAATAGAAATATTTAAAGCTGATTGGTAACAAAAGAGGATTAAAAAGGAAAGCAAAAACATATAAAATTGCAGGTAGGCCCAGCAAGACAATGCCTAAAAATTTTAAAATGCTATTATTTTTTAAATCCCATTAAATTCTCAAAATATTCTAATTAAAAATAAGCCGAATTATAATGTATGATTGCAGTAAAAAGTCGGTGTTATGAGTTATGAATCCATTTAATTATGAAACATTCAATGTAATTAATCCTATGACTATCTTCGGGTCTATGTAAAACATTTGATAGAATGGAAAAACAAAAAACAATATGTTCCACAGCAGCTGAAGATGGCAGAATTAACAGGAACATTATGCTCTCTTCTGATCAATGTGTAAGGTCAATTTTGTGTTTTCCACCACACAACTGGGTTCTGAGGAGGAGTAATATGTATCTTCAGATGCTAAGTACTTCGGTATTTAAAGTTTCAGTTGGTCTGACAATATTATGCTACTTTTAAACTATCATGTAATCATTGCTTCCTTATAATTGTTTTGGTTTTGGGTGTGGTCTGTGGTGTTGCTTAATGTCCCTGAACTGTGATTAGAAAAGTTGGCAACTATGCTCATGATTCTGTTAAATTCCAATATTACTAATTATTTCACTATGCTGATTCATGTCTACTACTCCAGAAAAAATGCTATCATAATTCTGGTAGGGTGTAATCTCAAGTAACAGATAACTCTCCATTATGCACTGGCTCATTGAATATTATGTTTCTACACTCATACTCACGTTACAATTTCTGTATTATTTTAAAGTATGTAATGTACGTAGCTAGGAATGTCTGAGATTATTCAGCCAAGGAAGCATTATTGGATACAAAAAATCAATTCTTTCTTTTGCATTGTTATATCACAGCCTAAATTATGTCAGAATAATCTCTTGCCTAGTTTGAGTATTGGTAGAAACAGTATTAGTAGCTTTGTTGGTCAGCCACAAGGCATATAATCAGGTAAATCAGGTATTAGATAGATAGTTATAGATCAAAATCAAAGTTTGTCAAAATATTGAAATATAAAAATTCAGTCCTGTGTATCTGATTTTGGTGATGAATCATACTAGATAGCCACACACACGTACACACATGACAGCAAACATTTAAATATATATTTTAGGTACATATATAAAGCAGTGCACAATTGTTTTGTGTGTGTGTGTATCCCCGTGTGTGTGTCCCCGTGTGTGTGTGTATCCCCGTGTGTGTGTCCCTGTGTGTGTGTGTATCCCCGTGTGTGTGTCCCCGTGTGTGTGTCCCCGTGTGTGTGTGTGTGTCCCCGTGTGCAAGTGATACTATGTCAAAATGTGTATATTATTATGTTGTAATGAAAAATGGATTATGCTGCATATTTAATGTGTGATAAATAAGTTTGAACCCTATAGAAATTTACATATCGTACACAATTTTTGTAGTACTGTTAGCTTTATTGCTGTGGTGAAACTAAATATACTATGCAGGCAAACACCATTCTGTCCAACATGGTGATTGGTAAGGGGTCTGGTATATGAGACTAAGCAATGCAAGCTAAAAATAAAACCTTCACTTAGTTCTTTATTGCTATTAATTTATCAAAGATAATTGCATAAAAACAATTGCTAGATTAAAAGTTTAGCAATTTCACTTTAATGTTGAGAGGAGTAAGCAATGTGTTATGAACTGCCAGTATTAAAAAAAAAAAAAGATGTATTATAATTCATAGTGGTCAGCAGTTATATTAGTGCTAGAGTACTGGTGGTTAAAGCCAGGGGTCCTGGGTTTGATTTCCTGGTGACAACTCAGATTTTTCACGTTTTTCCTTTGCTTCTCTCTAGACCCCTTTAAGTGAGAATGTTTCAATCTAGATATTATATCTATATTGACTGGCTCCAATTAATGCTTCAACTGTGCTTAGAATAGAATATTGATTTACATGACTCAAATATACAGTACCACAGGACTTATTCCAATTTTTTTTTTGAAACTGAAGCTGTGGCACAATATACAATGGCTAAATATGCAAGATAGTTTGTCATAACATGGTCAAGTAACATCCTCACAGTGGGAGTTAGTGCGCCAAAACTACTGATACTGGATCGGCGTGACTCTGAACCAATGCTCAATTTCCCTGGAGATATTAGACTAGCGATTTTAGGAGATTTTATTCCCGGTGAAATAAGATTTCCTAATGCTGTCCTACCAAACTGACTAGGGTTAAGGCCTTTTTTTGAGGGTGATTTCAGGTCATAATAAATGAAACTCTCAGCAGGGCTTTGCATGGAATTTCTGTCCTTGAACATACGAATCACATTCAGTATTTCAGAATTCCATTGGTCCTGAGTTTTAGCATCAGAAAATTCTAATTCCATTATTCTGGTCCGGTCATCAATTGACTCAATTTTGATGGTCTTTGAATTTTGCGTATGTTGTCTGTGATCTATATGTATGTGACCTACCTGAATTAGAAAAAAAAAAGCATTTCATTTAGCAAAAAAATAAAATAAAAATAATAATAATAATGAATAAATAAAAAAGTATACTATTGGTCTTAGTTGGTACTAGTGTTATTGTTAATTCTCTATATTAAAATGGACCTAATATTTGAACAAATATCATGCTCCCCTCTCTTGTTTTTGGCTGGTCAATGAGCATTATGGTCAAGTGAAAGTTATACTCATGCTGTACGAGTTCTGGCATGAACTAGTTAATTAAACTATGTCAATTATAAATGTGTTGTGATGCTTCAATATTCATGTAACTGATATTTATTCCATATTACATCATCTTTTATCCTGAACTTGTAAATAAATGCATAAGTAATGGAGCACCAAGGGTGCAAACCCTCAGCATTATCATATACGTATACACTAGTAAGCTATTACAAAGTCCAAAATATTAAGTTATTTGGAGTAGTATCAATATGAATATGTCAATATGTACCTCAACATTGACAACAATGAACATTCTGTACTAAACAAGTGCACTCTCAACTAGGAACAGTTTACAGACATATCCTGCTTTGGTTACTATTCGACTTATTAAGCACACTCACACACATGCTCAGATAGCATGCCTAAGTTCTACAATAATCTTCAGTCAGTCCTGCAAGTAAAAGTTTAAACTAGGTCACTAGCCATTAAAATGGATTAATCTCCTAAATTCCACTCTGGCTGCCTACACCCATCCCATCCTGGAAAAAAAACTTGTCCTAAAGTTTTATGAGTTAAATTTGCAACATCACTGAAGCTTCACACCCATTATTAGTGTTTCATCCTGAAATTTATTTGAAGGAATTGCTGCTTTATGGAAAGAAGTTAAGTTATATAGAAGTTAACCAATTTATGAGAAATTAAATGTCACAATATGCTATGACCAGAATCTTTGCTTGGTACATTATATAAAACTATTAGTTTGCTTGAGCACAACTGTCAAGTGATATAGCCTAGCAATATTACATTAAAGATTTACTAAATTTGTTTTAATTTATAATTCACTTTTTATCCTAACAAGAAGTGAAAGCTAACAATAAACATTCAATGAAGACAAAGAGAAATAGTACTATATTTCTGGTCCGCTATTCTTTGTATTAAGTAACAAAAGTTCAGGTGTTTAGGTCTTATCTGAAAGCTAGTCTGATTATCAAGACTCCAACTCGTTAATAAAGGGTCAACAGGTTTATTCGTTACTTTGTTCCTTACAGGAAGTTTTACCAACTAATGTAATCAGTAGCACATGCAAACCACATAAATAAGCAAAAAAAAAATGTAAAATTCTATCAATGAATTTTTCTGTCAACATTGTTATGGTAAAAGATTGCCAAAGAAAAGTGAAAATAATATTAAAAATAATTGTGCACTATTTACATTATGAATACTATTAAATTTGCAGATATTATGCATAGAATTAACGACTTGTAGGTTACATTCATTATTATCTTACCCATATTTCCGTCACAAAGCTCACTATTTTGTCACCCTTCTTCTTGTACAGTTGTATAACCTTTTCAAACAACATGGCATGTCCTGTTGACCATTTTGGTGCATACCTGCATTCTGCCTGAAAAAGTATAAAACCAAACTCATTAAAATTATGCTATCCTGTTTGAAACAAAACAGCTGGACAAAACAATGTTTACACATATTCTCACTAAAAAATAGATTGTAAAAGAGTGGTGGGCTTGAAATTTAAATGTGAAAAGTAATTATTTTAAATTAACACAGTAATTAAAGTTTTTTCAGTAATGTGTGAGCATTTTCATCCCAAGCTTCACACAGTCCAATTAATTTATTTCACGGACAAATGTGGTGTGTCTTGTTTGAACATAGATGCTGAGAGCAGCTGGACAGTTTGTTAGTGGACTAGGTAGTCAGAGGTTAAGAGCAGGTTGTAAGTCTTGGTTTAGAACTGAGTGTGTGAATAACGCATACATAGCTACTTTCATGGATTGTCAGTCTGCTATACCTAATTGTGCAGCAAGTACTTGCAATAAATTAAGCTGTCTTTCATGTGTCTGCAAATTATATTTACAGAATTCAAGATTTGAACTGAGGACTTAGAGAATATGATTTTAAAATTATTTCGAAGCCTGTAATTAGAGTAATGTTATATAGCTATAGCTCAATACCTTCTTCAAAATTCACTATTGCTAACTACTGCAACCATAGTGAATTAATCATTGAAATGAAGATCCCTATTGTAAACTCCAAATTCTTACCTCTAAAATAAGATCTCCATTTCGATTTGAGTCCATTGCCTACAAAGTAGTATGGATTAATATGATGAAATTATTACGAATTATATGACTAATAGTAGGGCAATTTTTTCTCTAATGGAATTTAATGGAAACAAAGAGCTAAAGGAGTGGGAGGGAAGATATAGGGAGAACACATTATTGATTACTTTTGTGATTGTTTTCGGTTCTACTTAATTTCCATTATCGTGTTTCACATATTTATGCCATAGTCACTTTGTAACTGCCATGTGATAAAATTAATACTACCCTCAAACATGTGATATTGCTCTCAAAAAAAGTGATATTACCCTTCAGAATCACCTGTAGTCAATACATAAAGAAGAGTGAGATGCCAAAATAATATAATAGTAACATGTCTTGATCTTTTTAGCAACAAAGGAAAATTTAATTCTATATTACTTGGCGTGAAACTTGATTCGTGAACGATCACTCAATTATCATCTGAAGTTGACTGAAAAAAAATGAAGAATTATTCATTGTATCATTGTAGTATTATGTTTTGTCTTAAGAACCTCTCTGGATATTCTCACTCTATCACCATAGTATTTGCTTGAAGGTGGTGGAAAATGAATGAAGTACATTGTTTGTAGTTAATAATTTAGAGAGACCTAGTTGCAATAACTTAATGTTGGACATATTTTCCCCTCTCAAAACAACAATATTCTTGATTTATTTGGTCTTTTGCACCACCACCACTACTATTACTACTACTACTACTACTACTACTACTACTACTACTACTGTTACTATGGTATAATGTAGTTAAACCATAGCAGCTCTCCGAATTATTTCTAGATAATTGCACATTATCTCGGGCTTTGCCCTTGGGATCAGAACAGCTAGCATAATCTCTCAAACTTGTGGTTTAACCTTTACATACTCTACCCAATACTTATATTGTGCTAAACTTCCTTTGTATGTGCAACAAGAAGTTTCAGAAGGTGTTCAGACACTTATCGCCATTAAGCACACAACCAAGCTAATGACACTAAAGCAATAGAAGGAACAGAGTTGAACTGATATCATGCATGCATGCCTAAAAATACCTTCAATTTATTTACCCCTTGTTGACAATATTTATGCTCATTGTATATTAAAATGTCATGTGAACTTTATATTGTGATCTAGAGTCCTGAAAGCATTAATGAAAAAAGTATGTGTCAACAGAAAGTGCACAAATTGTGTTTATATAATTTAGAATTCAAATGTGTCAAAGAAACAGTTGTTAGCATGAATTGTCTAGTGTTGTAATATAAAGTAATAGACAATGAATTGACAGGAAGTAAAATAGTGGAATGTGACTGCTCCAGGTTATTTATTTTAGTTATTATCATCTGCAGAGAAACTGTCTACTGCTATGTTATTTATACAGATAACATCAAGCAACCAAACTAATGCAGTAATTTGATCACTCACATCTTTAGTACTTGAGGCTCCCACCAGAGAGGACACACTACTTTTTAAAGTATCCAGTTTTAAAATAGTGTCCTTGTATTTTTGTGCTTCGTTAACTAATTGTCCGACTTTTTTCATTACTGTTATTGCATTGCTAATGCTTTCATAGCCAATGTCATCTTTAGAGAAGTGCTTCAGAATAGCCTGTTTTATGAAAAAAGGTGTGTAATAATTGAATGTGTTCTATTGATAAATATAAAGATTAATGAATCGAAACAATTCTCGCACTCGTGGTATTGTAAACAATAGTGAAAATCACTACTGGCTGTATTAGAAATTAATCGAAATAATGTTTATTCACAATTACGTGTTAACTAAGATGGATAATTTTACCGCACAAATTTATAGCGTATGCAATCGTATATATACTTAATAGTCATGTTATACAGCTAATCAGTACACATTATTATTTGCAATATTTCTTAGTAACATGTAATAGTTATAATTAATTGCATAATAACCTGTAGACATAGTTACCATGACATGGGGCTTGAATCAGATTTATAGTTTGTGACTTCTATCAGGGTAGTAGATTTATTGGTGAGCAAGCGAACGGACTATCAGGACTAAGACAACAGAAACTCAATGATGTTCTTCGTTTGTTTATATATGTGTGAATATTCATACTGTATATCATTTTTTTACTTTGACCTTTTTATTCTTATGCTCGTTTGAAGCTACCAATAGTCTAAGAGAATAATTTTGTACTTGTTAGCTAATTAATGGTCACTGGCTACATACTTTTAATTTTAGGATAGATTGAATGATGCCTTCTATTTGTAAAGTTTAAATTGAAAACTGTTCTACCATTTTGGTTGAATTTACTGGTACACAATGGCTCACTAGCAATTTGTGCTGAAGCTCATCAATAATATATATATTATATATATATATATATATATATATATTATATGTATTTCAAACTTAATAGTACGGCGCGTAAGTTGACCATTAAAAAATGAATGGGAAAAATTGCTGTTCAATTGAAATCGCACGGGGAAAGTGAAATGGCGCGTAACTAATTGAAATACCTCAGTAACTAAGTGGAAACTAAGTGAAATACCTCAGTAGCTAAGTGAAATAGTACGGGTAAGTACGCATGCGTAGAGCGTTAACCTTGGAAACGTACAGTTCGAGTAGTTTCTAGTAGGGGACAATGTGCAAGAGACTTTTTAAAAAGCTGGCCTACTATTAGCAAGTGATAGCATGGATAACCTGTGCTATTAGGGATCAATAGCACTCGTAAAGCAATTGAAATAACATTCGGCTTTGCCTCGTGCTATTTCAATCATTACTCGTGCTATTAATCCCGAATAGCACGGTTACCCATGCTATTACTCATACAAAGAGCATTCATGCAATAATGAAATAACACACTCGCTTTTGTACATAATAAACTTGCTTTCATTAGAAACAGCATTAACTTAGCAATCACTTGCCAATTCATTTTGTGTTATGAAATCATCAGACATTTTAGCTATGTTAAAATAGGATATATTTTAAATGCACTACCAATAAGACACAAAGCTGAGAAAAATGCACTGCAATAGCCATAACTTACAAAAGCCACGTAAACTTATTGGCAGCAACTATTTTAGTGTGCTAGTACATAC
>WLWI01002890.1_pt1 | contig 14820 bp, 9 predicted proteins | sample 6701501 | NCBI WGS metagenome assembly WLWI01 (sample SAMN12718690, study PRJNA515312) | sponge metagenome | isolation source: marine sponge | host: Mycale hentscheli | place: New Zealand: South Island, Marlborough, Capsize Point | collected 2014-11-01
CTTCAAAACTCTTCTCATGTTTTCATTCGTCGTGATGCTGTCCGCAAGCCACTCCAACCTCCATATGACGGCCCATTCCAGGTCCTGGATCGATCTGCTAAATATTATACAGTGGACATTAATGGACCTCAGGATACCGTCTCCGTCGACAGGCTAAAGCCAGCTTTCATGGAAGTTCCTCAGTCACATATGCCAAACTCTTCTGCTACTCCATCTCTCCCACTCACTTCAAACCAACCACTGCCCAGTACAGAGATGCCACAACTTACTCACAGTACACGTTCGGGTCGTCGCGTGCACTGGCCAGTTCATCTATCTGATTTCTTCGCTCTTTAGTATATCGCTGGAGGGGGAGTAATGTGGTGGAGCTCGAATGGACGTCGACCCTTTACCAAACACTGAACTTTAAACTGTCAGTCTTGTCCTATTGCAGTCGTCACGTGTATCACTTTCTCACTGAGTTTTGTATTGTCAGTATTCCGTGTTTATTTGGTATTTGTAAACCTATAAATTGAATCGCTAGAACCACGCGATAGATGCACTAGTTATAGTGACGCTATAATTGGTTGCCATGTTGGATTTAACTTTAGGCCATTGTCCAAGTTAGATGTTGATGGCAGGCTTTGGATCACTACTGCCTCAGTAATCCTTCTTCTGGTGTAGTTCTCAACTCTCTCTTTCACTTTGGCCTCCAACCAATTTACTTTGTGTTTACTGTTCCATGCATGTACAGCTATACCATTCTTCTCATCATGCCTTTTTACTGCATATTGGTGTTCCTTTAAATGTTTGTCTAGTGTACGTCCTGTTTCCCCTATATATACCATACTATATATACATATTTAATTATAAGAAGTCCAGGTTAAGGACATTTTATATTTATTTCTTCTCCCTCCCCTTTCTCTATAGTCAGGTCTAGTGTGTAGCTGCAGTGCAGTGATCCTGGATGATAATGTTGGAGGAAGTCTACAATGTGACCACAACACACCTGGAGTATTAACAATTACTACTATGAATGTCACTCCTAACAGAATGTTTAATGTGCGGCTATATGCAAACAATTCAAGAAACTTTACCGCAAAAGCAGATGAAATAGGTAAGTTTGGTCAGCCTTGTACTTAAAGATAATCAGTTTTCTATTTAAATGATGTTTTGTGTATCTTTACTCCAAAACTCGAAGTTTTCATTGGAATTGTGATAATTGGCCTCTTATTTGTAGATACCTTTTATTCCAATATTAATATTTCTTCTCCTATGGCTTCCGCTGTGGATATCTTACTAACCTTTATTAGTGGTTCTCTTGCTCGTGGAGATTTCGTATCTCTTCTCTACATTGACAACTCTAATGGAGGTCCTATGGTAGACTTCAGTCAGTCACTGTATTATGTACAAGGAAGATCAGAGATGACTAACACAATAACAGGACTTCCTGGTGGGATGTACATGGCTCTGGCATATGATGTAGAAGAAACTGGAGAGATTACTAGTAATAATGCAGCAGATCAGCAGTCGGTTAATATAACTGGACCTTCTACTAATTCTGGTAAGTGTAAGATAACGAAGGTTTAGATAGATTGTAATTATCCATTCTAAGATAATTATAACACAATGATTGTGTCGTCAATAGATTGATGAAGAATAACATTGCTGACTTTTTGTTGCATTTTGTACTTGTTAATTTGTTTTTGTTTTTTGTTTGTTTGCCAACCCCAATTAGTATCTTGGCTGCAGTACCACACTGACAGTCAACAATTAATAATCAGTTAGTATTGGTATTACATTTTTATGTTTCAGCTGATAACGTTTGGATAAATTATGAGGGAGAGGTGAGGTTTTTCTGCTTGTTTGGGTGTGATTGTATGTCAGTTGATCTAATTACTGTGTCATGTTTTTAGCCTCAACACAGAATATATCTGGCATTAACTGTACTTCATCAGCTGAGAACTTGGTGACAGTGATTGTCCAGTGTGACTTTAACACCTCCATGTATAGTGGATACAGAGTATACATACAGGATACCAGTATTCCTGTAACATTGAGGTTTGCTGAATCTACAGTGTCAGGAGCAATGGTGTCTATAAACAGCTCAGCTGTGAGTGGAGAACATCTAGTGTTTGTGTATCCAATATGGAGTAGTGATATACCAGATGGTAGACTGGCTCCTGCACTCAGTGCAATATACAATCTAGTTGCTTCAATAACAACTATTGCTCCAACCTCAGAAAGTAAGGAATAGATGTTATGTTTACAATATATATATATATATAACCTTTTGCTGCACAGCTTCCAGTGAAACTCCTCCCAATAGCTCATCTTCTTCATCTTCTTCAGACCCAACTACAAGTTCTTGATCTGCAAGCCCCTCAACCCCTCGACCCAATCAAAATCTAGTAACCATCATTGCCGGTACATTCAACAGAAATTTAATATGTGCTTTAATTTATTGTTGTTATGGTTAATTAAATGTGTAAAGTTTTCAGCAGCACAGGTGGAAAGAATTGACACAATCATCTTTGTTATACGTATGATTGGTGTATACAATGCTGTAACAATATCATCTATAGCTAAAAACACAGTGTAGCTTTGTTTTAGAGTACTACAATTAGAGCTGGCATGAAGTCAACTCTTTGCCAATGAAAAAAGCTTGAATCTTATGAAAGTTACATAACTTCATATATATGATTGGCAACAAAATCTTAGATAAGCAAATGTTGGTATGAGCTGAGCCCAGTTAAAGCATCACCTCAAACTCAAGGGGTAAAGCATCATTACACTCAAAATAAGGTGATTAAGGAATAGAAGTGATCAAGGAAAGAGAATGAAGCTAAACAGGCAAAATCAGTGATAGCTTTACAAAACCTAAATGAAAAGGACAAAAAGCCTGAAGCAGTAGGAGAAATGGAAAGACTAAGAGGAGGAGAAGGGAATCCATAAAACTTTAAAGATGGAATTGTTCACTGTATGCCTATAATACATACCAACCTATATCTCATATTTATATTATTAGCCTTAAATTATTCAAGAGGACCAATAATTATAAGTGTATTTACTACTATATATTTTATTGTACTTTATAGGTTTAACAGTTCTGTGCACTGTTCTTATTGCAACCGTGTTACTGCTAGTTGGATTATTTTTGTGCTTTATTAGAAGAAAGAAATCAAAGGTAAGTGAACAACTGGTATGTATACGTAAGTTCAAACTTTACCCAATGTACATTCTGCCTTTTTGCCAAAGTTTTTTGAACTCTTTGTAGTGATTTATCATAATGCAAATGGCTAGATACTGGTCTATTGTTATTTTCCTTCTGTGTGTGTAAAGCTTCGTAGGTCTTTAACTCACGATTCTTGGTGACTTGGTTCCCCATTTAAAGGGGTGAGTGCTTGAGCAAAAGACCAGTATGCCAGTAAATGAAGTGATAAGAAGGTTTCAGCCATTGCTGAACATGCTTGGCAGCAACATTACCATTTTTAATGGAAATAGGTAAGAGTTGTTGACAGAGCCACTAAGAATCATAGTTGAAGACCAAGGAAGTTCTACACATCATGCAGATGACACCAGAAAACAATTAGTTTAATAGAGACATAGGTTTGGAACTTACTGGATACTGGCTGTCCATGCTGTGTGTAAGTCAATTTCAGGATGTGTTAAACAGAGCCTTCCCCCAGCTGTCTTGCTGTTTCCATTATGTTTATAAATTACTATTGAGAGGTTGACATTTTGAGGTATATAGCAACTTTAATGCTAAAAAAATTGATTAAGTAATCAAAATTAGTATTTAGTTGATTGCTTTACAATAGCTGCTGTTGCTTCTTTTGACCACGTGTATGTTCGTTACTTATTTGCTAAAGCATCAATTAGATAGAGGAGCATTCAACATTTTATGATTTAGGTGCTGTTTAACCTTATTTAAGTATCTCTTTGATAGTGTAAACTCTTTGCTGATAGAATTAAAGTATTGTCATAAAATTACATATTTTATTGTGCAGCACTCTAAGGTCCTTACCTCAAGAAATGCAAGTAAGTTAAAAGTTTTCTTTAGTGAATTGATAATTAATTATGTATGTACATTTATATTTCACTTTTCTCATTTTTGAATACGATCTTCTTTCTCAAACATCACATCTTTCAATTGATGTTACATTATTCAGCTCTTTTTTGAGAGACTTCAGGCTTACTTCCTAATAAGTATAAACTAACTTGTTTCGAGTGTTTGTGGTCAAATTTGCAGTATTTATTCAATCTATACGTGCATTATTTTAATTACACTATTTTTTTACACAGCAAAAGCCAAAATATTGACTTTTGTATGACTTACTAGATTTACATTCTATCTCCTAAGCACTATTGTGACTTTTTTATAATAAGCTAAAAATATACTCTGGCTGAAAACTAGAGGTGTTTGAGACTTCCAATTAGATGATAATTAAAAAAATCAATAATGACTCCTGACTGAGTGACTGAATGCTTGGGATGTCATAATGTGTGTGTCTGCTTTAAACTTTAATTGTTATTGCTTTAACATTACGATACAGTGTCCATGATTAATATATTATGTTTCTTGAGGCATTTTAATGTTCATATGTATAATTTAGGTTATGAAACAACTTCAAGCAGTGTGAGGAGAACTACTGAAGATCCGGAATACTCAGAAATTTCTTCTCATGTTCAAGTTAGTCGTCTAATTGTTTTAAAACAGTTTAGTATTGTACTGTCAAAGAGGGACTAAATTTGGAATGCAAATGTATTATTTATATGTACATATATTTTCAGCAGATGTGCATTAATTCAGCATTTAGGTACTTCAATTCAATTCAATTTTATTTTTTTTGAAGTTTTATAATTAATGCTGATGAAATAAAATACATGTAGGTATATTGGGCTTGTCATTCCCTTTATCAACTATTCTAAATTAAATATATTCAAAAGCTTTCTTATTGTTAAAGTGGTATTTGAGCAGTAACATGCTGATAAAGCAATTGTTAAGAGATTACGATTGAAGTGAAAAATTTTATTTGTGGATATTTCTTTAGCCATAATTATAGTTATTTCTACCTTTAATTTGACAGTATTACTTTATTTTGTAATTGAGCTATAATTTTACCAGTTGAGTTTTGTTTAATCTTTCTATATGTGTTTGCCTAAAGATTTTACTAAATCAATTTTTTTATAGCCATAGAGTAGCTAATAAATCCAAGCTTCCTCTCTCTGTCAGGATAGTGATGGACTCAATGTTACCCCATGTTGTCATGTCTCATCCAAAATAAATGTCTTGTCTACAGCCTAGTTATGTATCAAAGTTTTCATTGATCACCTCTCCATAAACATTTTAACTACTTGACATATCTACCGACTATTTGATGTATTTAATGGATTGTCACGATAGGCTGGAATCAAGTTGATGCACACATTCTGTGATTTTCAAGTTCCCATACTTTGTAGAGCTAACATTAATATAACTTCAACAATACTAAATGTATAGTGTGATAAAATTATTTTTACTTTATTATTTATCTTTCAGGAGCAAATAGTTTTAGAGGAAAATCGATGTAAGTTAGTTCTGATTACTAATTAATTAACGTACTGGTAGATTATGAATGATTAAACTCAGTTCACTGGTACAAATTGTTTTAATGAGTGTTTTCTGGTAACCATCAGTATTGTTTTAGTAGTTATGTGTGTTTTCATGTTTCATGAAATCCCTGGCAACTGAGAGTGATAAAATCACAAGTTTAAGATCATGATTGTCCACCAACTATTGTTGTCGATTGCACCTAATTTTCGACCTCTGGTGAGGCCTAGATATTTTCAATGTGTGTATAATGCTATTCATAACATCTCCATTGGCTGTACCCCACAGCCAGTGAAGATGTAGGTTGATTTGATAATGAACAAATGGAATAGAAATAGCTACAAATTCCATATTCCCCTCTCCTCTCCTCTCCCCAAAAGATAGGGTTTCTGTGGAAGTTGTTCTGGAACGATCTAAGAAGTTAGCAATTTTCAAAGCAGAGTTGTTGAATCAAGTAATTGTTGTTGAGGATTGTGCTTCGATAACAACACTGGTGAAGTAACTACTGATGGATACAGTGTACAGATTATAAAAGAGTGGCTTAAAGTCATATGAAAAGCCCAGAATTGGGGAATTCTTAAGTCGTAATTTATTGTATTAAACTTTTTGAAATGGTAAATACCTGCAAAAAAAATAATGACATCCTGCTCTCCTTTAGTACCTATATTTTCTTTATATGATCCAAAACATACACAATGATTGTGTTATCATAATTTGCTTCAACATCATTAAAAATGAGTCCTTCTAGCTTATTTACGACAGAGCTATAATGAAGGATATGGATTGGCTGAAATTGAAGTGAGCTGTGGCAAGCCAGCAGTACACTTATACAGCAGTTCCCTACTCGGATGGAGGTTGTGAGCATAATTTAGACAGAGGCTGTGATAAGCCAAATTGAGATGGGGACTAGTTAATGTATTTGAGATATAGGCTTTGTAGGTGTTAAAATGATTCCTACCCGAGTCTCTCCACTTTGTTTTCATTGTGCTAAAAATTTTAACATATAAAGCACAAATGACTAGTTTTTATAGCTAATTAGTAAGCTATGGTGCAATAGATAGCTACTGATGATAGAGTGTTTTTTTTTACTAATATTCATGTTTCAACACAAGAGGTTATCTTCTACAATTTCCTTTAGTTCAGTTTACTTTGATATATTATGAGGAAGTAGAGCCAGGAAAAAAAAGTGCAGTGAGCCGCAAAAAAACAGCAACAAATCTAGCCGAATAAAATATGGGAATTTGTGCCCATTCCATACTTTTACAATGGTCATTAGTTGGGGTTCAATAAATGAGGATCTACGCTATATATATATAAAATTATATATATATATAATATATATATATATATAATCTTCAAGACACAATGTTAACTAAGCAGTAAATAGTATATTATGTACTTTGAAAGGTTAAGCCATTAAAACAATTTTAACTTACTTATTTGAAGTTTACACGTAGCTTTTTTTATCCGAGATATTGTTTTATAACTAGTACAAATTGACAAAACTGCCATTGAACCACCCAGAAATTAGCACTTTGAAGAAACGTGCAGTGCCTTATCAACATATTGTATCTGCTTTTTTAGCCTGTCGTTCCCTATCTAAGGCGGTGTCTGTACCCATGAATAATTCATTCGCTCAACTAACTTTGGAAAGAGTGTTCACATTACAGTAGCTTACCATAGTCCACAACAAATAATGGATAGAAAAAAAAGACAGAGAAGAAGGAGAATGCAAGTATAAAAAAATAGAAAGCAGGGAGAATAGGTTGACTGATGTAACTACTTCAATGAAGAAGTAACAAAATATACAGAAAGGACAGAGGTACTGAGGAGCAGGGCATATGGACAAGGAGGGAACAATGGAATTATGTCTAATGCTACTGCATTCTTAATATTCAAAAATTCATATATTAAGAGCCATGGAGAACTTCCTAGATATAAATATTGTAGATCACACTGTTATCTATTAGTATTCAGCTATGGTATAATATAATATGTAGATATTAATCTTATTGTTAGGCTATGATATACAGTCAGGCAATCTACTTCAGATACACCTTCAAACAGTCCATCTATCCCAAACCAGGTTTGTTATGCTTTAAAGTAACTTACTGATTCTTCACTACTACACTGTCTGTGTTACAGAGAGTGGAGTATGAAAACATTGGAATCCAAAGAACTTCTTAAACTTCACAGATGTAAAAAAAAATGTTGATAAGACTAATACTACGATGTGGTTTTTGCTTATGTTTCTCTTCTTATATTGTTTTATACTCATTATGTTTTATAACATTTTTTTTGTTGTTTTGCTGTTATGATATACTTCTCTGTTAATATTTTAGTGCTAAATCCTAGAACAGAATTTAAATTAAACTCTAGTAACTTTTGGTGATTAACATAGTAAAGTGACAAACAGAATTATTGCTAATTTTTAAAAACGTATTATTAAAGTTAGGAAGACAGAAACAGTATCACATAAAACATTTTAGAGCAAGCAGCTAGATTTAATATAATATATATATATACACATAGGTTTTCCTTTCATCCAATATGTAGGTTAAATTATTATGTACAGATGCATTGAAAAATATTGTATGCCTTATTCATGAACTGTGCTGTATTTGTACAAATAATGGTCCAAGTTATTATTTACACATAAGTAATAATCAGCAGCAGGAGACTATACCACCATATGCATGCATACTACTGAATTTCTATAATATCATCAAGCTTCAAATTGGTGTTACATGTGTGAATCAGGGGTGAATCAAAATCAGAAAGTCATGCAAAATCACATACATACGTACATCTTTTATAAAGAGAGTGATTAGTCACCTGGGTATGATTATACTTTTTATGGTCTCTCCTGTATTTCTTCAATCAATGGTAAACTATCAAACAGTTTCTCATCAGCATCAGCTATCAACAGCATTTTCAGTGGGGTTGGATTGTTCAATGCATAAATTTAGCACTTAATACAACAACTATGTAAATGGTTGTAATAAAAGCATATGTTTTACCAAATAGGGTTGGGAATGGGAACAGGAGTCTTATTATCAGGGGAGTAGCTATATTGGAAGGGTAGCTATAGTTTTACATCCAACTAGCTAACTAGAGCTACACTACTTTAGCCAACATAAAAATATATTGCAAGTGACTGATTCTATATTAGGTAAAGTATGACGATGACAATGAAAACAGAAAATAGGTAAAGGATAACAATCAAAACAATGACAATCATAAAAACAACAAGTTCACAAGTTCACTTCAAGTAGTACTGCTGTGTGAAAATAGCTTGTTAGTTAAACAGGACAGACACTAGTAGAGTAACGTACTCCACACATCCACTCACTAAATATGTAGCTAGTAAGAGTTATGAAAACTTTACTCTGATCAGACCAAAAGTATTGAGCAATGAATAAGTTAGGACCTTTACCCAGTTTGTGCAGAGTATAATTTCTCTGTAAGAAAATGTCATAACAAAAACTTTGTAGTGTCTTCTAACTATACAGTTTCTGTGGTGTCCATTACAGAAGGTTGAGTCCCTTAACTTGAAAGTGATTGCGAGGACTCTCCTCGCGTGATAAATATATGATCGTGGGCATGCAACCATGAAGTTATCTACTGCGATGTTTTTGGTAAAGGGTTTTGGATGCGGTTAACAGATAGGTTGATACTTGGGTGTGGCGTTCTCTGAAACAAAGGAATGTGGTTGTTTATCATCGCTTTGGTCGAGTTACTTATCTTTCCCTCCTGTACATTTTGTAACAGTAAGTGTCTCTGACTACCTAGTCTAGTCACCTATCTTTGGGTTGCTTAGTGTAGTAAATAGTTTTCCGGTACAAGCTATTAAAAAGTTGTTCCAATATGGTGCTTAAATTTTAAGAACAAGACAACCAGGTGAAGTATTTAAAAAAAGTGCAGGAGAAAATTTAGTAAATGCTCTTCTTGGCAGTTCAGAGCTGTTTGCTCTATTTTTTCTGGAACCTTTGCTGTTTTTATTTATTTTAAACATTTTCATAGGTTGAATAGGATCTTATAAAGAATCCTGTTGGCTATAGCTAATACAATATCCAAGTATTTTTTGGACAACACACATGGACAATGCAATGATGAGATCATTGAAAGCTTAGGGGAATTGAATATACGTTTATAAATGAACTTATGAAACCTAAAAGAGGCAGGAATGCAAGAGATAGCAGAAGCTAGAATTACATCAGTGCAACGAGTTAAATGGAGGTTAACGCCCAGTTAACCGGGGTTAACTCCGGCACTGGGAGCGGCCGGGCAGCAGGATCAGGGGGTGGACTCTATAAGGCCTAAGGACAAAACACCTTTATGTATTCTTTGCTCCCAATATCATGTAAAACTAATGACTGAAATTTAACAATGAGTTCACTCAGAGTGAAGTCAAATGCTAAATTAGACAGTAAATGAAGAGCTTAATTGTAAAGAAATAATACTCTATCACAATTAAACACACCATGTTCACTGGCTCCAGTGAGACTAGGAACTTCAGGGAAAATGTCAGAAAATATAACAGTGCCTTCTACTTTGCTACATTAAGAGTTCAAAATACACAGGTGATTTGAATTATAGTCTATAATAATTCCCTAAATGTTTGTATTAGCTATCATATGTTCCTTAAAGAAAATGCTTACAAACTTGCTCATTGTTTCTAACTGTAAGTTTATACTTCAATGTTTGTATAAAGTTGTCATTATTACCAATTAAGATACAATTTAATTGTACAACATTCATTATTTTATTTGAGTTTCGTACTTTTATTTTACTAATGTGATCTTATAGCGGTATCATTGATAGGCAGGAGGTGTGGCTGGAAAAAATATTATGTCACCCTAAGCAACCGGTTTGATATTGGACGACATTCGTTCATTGTCCTTTTGGCCTTTGACCTGTCATCTCAAACAATTTCCTGTGGTCCTTCCAGTCTCCAGTATCCACCTGACCTCAAATGAATTAAAACTTCTCCCAATGGTTTGAGGTTAATATTTTATACTAGAAATATGCATTGTAGTTATCAAACAGAGGTAACCTCAAACCATTAGGATGAGCTCTAATTCATTTGAGGTCCGATGGATACCGAGGACTATACAAGAAACTATTTGAGAAATATCATAGTAGCTAGTTTCTTGTGCAATAAACTTGTATAACCTGGGGGGATGCAATAGCCCAACGTGGTAACTCTGAACACAGGTAATGTGGGAAAAGATTGCCTTAAACCAAATCCTGCTTACTTAAATGCATTTCCTATGTGGCAACAGGTGTTAGGACATAATAGTGAAAATCTAATAATAGTTCATACATGCAATAGTCAAAGAAAGCAAAGATATGTAGAATAAGTTGATTATATTTTTATTCATTGCAATACATCATTGATGACTCCATATCAGAATAACGGATATGCTCATATAAGATATTCAGGTGTTACCTTGGAAGCTTTAAAACATTAAACATATTTTTGGGCCAGCCCTCACTAAAGTGGTTGCCAAAGGAACCCACAGGAACTTAATTATGAACTAGAGCTGGATTCATAGTATGTATGTGTGTGAATGCCTTATTAATGTTTTATTTTGACCCTCATTTCATTTACACTCTTGCTCCCCAGTGAGTGGGGTACTGTCCGTATCAATTTAGTTGCCCCTTTCATTTACTAACTAATGATCTCCTCTCATTCAACTCTCTCATTAGCTAGTACCATTTTTTCCTTATATAGAGCTCTCTCTAATCTTCAGTTTGTTATTCTTGCAAGAAGTTTGAAGTAAAAAAAAGTGATAAGTCTCTTTAGACTTCTAAAATCACAGCTACTCCTCTTGAAGTGGGGTCAAGAGTGAGGGCTGTACAACCCCCTCTTCATAGCAGTTGCTGCCCAAACATAATTGTTTGGAACTAAATAACAAACTATCCAGTTTCATGTGTACAATTGCATACACATTAATCTGTGTGATAAGATTATAATTATTGAGTTATTGTAAGCTAGTATAAGTGACTACAAACCACATTAAGACTGCAAAGGACTAGCAAATTCAATATAATTGTACTTTAAATACACCAAAGCACAAAGACACTAGAACAGACTCAAGAGACTAGGAGAGACTATATATGAGACAAAATAGTCTAAAGAGGCGATATGAGACTAAGGAGACTTAAGAAACTAGAAGAAATTAAAGAGACTAGAAGATAATTAAGAGAGAAGAGACAAAATAAGCTAAAAGAAACTAAAAGAGTCTAGAAGAGACTAAAGAGACTGTATGAGACTAAAGAGACTGAAGAAACTAAAGAGACTGGAAGGTACTAAAGAGATAAGAGACAAAAGAGACTAAAAGAGGCTAAAGAGACTAGAAGATTGTGGTATGATGAGCTAGGTCATGAGCCTCAATGGTAGCTGCCACCAGAGAAGTCACTGTCAAATACACCACACTCCAGTCCAAGTATCAACTTAGGTTCAGCACAAGTTGAGGCAAGCCCTTCCTATCCTTGGGTTAATCAGCCCTGATACTTCCCAGTCAGAGTTCTAATTTTTAAGAGAGGAAAGTTAGGCAGAGCCTTCGGCTAGTGTAATTAGATAAGTAAAATCTGTACAGAAAAGTGAGGCTGGCCAGTATAAATCGAACCAGCCAAAGGTAAGGTAAGATAGAACATGGATGAACTTGGTGCATAGGTATGAGTTGAATAAGTTCAGGTTACATGAATGGAATTTCATGAATAAGATTATGGTGAATGAATGAAAATGTATTATGGAGGGTTACATGGATAAGTCTGCACTAAGTTGGAAGAAGTCATTCTTCCACTACGAGTCTAAAGAGACTAGAAAGACTAAAAAGACTAGAAGATACTAAAGAGACTATAAGTAACTAAAGAACCTTGAAAAGAATAAAGAGACTAGAAGAGACTAAAGAAACTGGAAGAGACCACAACAACTAGAAGAGACTAAAGAGACTAGAAGAGATTAAAAAGATTAGAAGACAATAAAGACAAGAAGAGACTAAAGAGAGTAGAAGAGACTAGAAGATACTAATGAGAAAAAGCTACTAAGGTGACCAGAAGAGAGACTAAAGAGACTAGAAAAGACTAAAGTGACTAGAAGAAACTAAAGAGCATGCATATATTGTTGTTTACATTATTTTTATAACTAGCCATGAAAAGTTCAACCTCGTTGGCTTTTTATGAGACTGCTTTATTAACAATTTTATTTACAAAAGGCTTGTCAAAAATATATATGGTTCTGAAATAAGTAAAATAAAGCTCATAAAATTTTGAATATATACTCATGTTATACAGTTTCTAACTGTAACATTATCTATCAGTTTCCATGCCATTATTCATATTTTCTTAATTAATTCAATTGTTTGGTTGTGCCATTTGCAGGCTCCAAGTAACAGTTCCATTGTTTGTGTAGTTCTGCTGTCCTCTTTTATGTTGTTGTGGACATACTGTAGCTTAAGTATAAGTAAATGCCTGAATATCTAAGTTCTGGTGATAAAGATTTAAACGGTTTCAACATTGTCAACAGAATAGTGATTATCAAAGCTTTCCACCCTATAACAATTTCTACCTATAACTTTTGATTGTTTGAGACTAATTGAAGTTATTAATGTGTATTATTGTAGCTGTAACATTTTCAAGTGTTCCACCAGTATATGCAGGAGGTGTGACTGGATTTTCAGCTAGCAGTATTTTTCGGACTACAATAACACATATCACGTGGACTATTGATGGAGTACCAGTCAATGAATTGACAGATCTTAATATTGATCCTATTATGCTGAATGAACAATTAGTAAATCTGATTATAAGAAATGCCTCAGCTGATCTAAATGGTGGTGTTGTTAGTTGTACTGCTACTATTAGTGATGGTACTATGGCTACGTGCTCTCCTCCATTACCAATACGAGTACAAGGTAGTGATAATTGTGTAATCTACTGTTTGGGCCATATGATACACCAGATTATCATGACAACTTGAAGAATATCTTCATGGTCAGGTCTGAAGAAAGTGTGGTGAACTTGATCACTACGATTAAAAAATATAATATTGGTTGTAATATCTGTAAATTTGCTTGTATTTTTTTAAATCGATAAATAATGTTAAAAGCTTGACGCCCATTATTGTGTATGGAGTGAATTGTCATACAAAATTATAAACAACACAACTGGGACAGATGTAATTATCCTGTATTCTTCCAGGTCTTCTTGGTGCAGTAGATAATGTGAATAGTATATATAATGAGGTATCCAGATCTATAAACATCTCCTGGACACCTCCTCCAGCCATCACAATTTCACCAGCTTCAAGACCAGAAAGATTTTACTGTATTCAAATTGTGACTGGAACTGAAACTATTTCTAGAGGATGTGATAGATCTGAAGAAATGAATGAAGATACTAGTTTTGAATTGAGTGATATCATGTGTGGAGTGAATTATGATATTACAGTTATTCCTTTTAATAGACTAGGAGATGGACCAGCAAGACTAGTGGAGTTACCAGGTATGGCAATAGTTTATAATCACTATGACGCTACATTAATTGAAGATCTAACTAATGATTTGTTTCTTATCTGTTTATTTATAGATGTTAGGCTCTCTATTGATTAGCTCATTACTTACGGATAAAACTATGAATAAAAATAAACTTCAACCAATTATCTGCCATACTAACTATAGTTTCTATATTATAATTATGTAGATGCTCCAATGATTACAGACGCAGGCATTCCCAGCCTCAATGGTGACATTTTTACCTTTACACATGCAGTGGTAAGTACATTTTGAAAATTAAGTTTATAATAAAGTATAATATTATAGTTAGGCTTTACTTTCTGTTTGTTCTTCTTAACCCATTCACAGCAAATTTCTGACGAACAATGTACTATAGTAAAAAATTGAAGAATTACGTAATGTATTCGTGAATAAACCACCTTATATGTTTACATTTTGTGTTTCAGAAATGTGAACATGAAGTTAATTGGGGCATATCATGACTCTAATGTATAATGTTCCTAGTACCATACCTGGGAAAATAACAGGCAAAATAAAACCGCTGCTGTTGTTTTTGATTAATTAATAGTTTAAATTGGGAAGTAGTAGTTTTGAAAGTAAACTTTTGAGAGGTGGTGATATAGGAAAAAGTCCAGGCTAATGAACATTTATTAACCCCCCGCCGTGACTTCACGCGCATTAGAAACAACATCTTAAGAGGGAGAGTCACTGTTTTCTACTGGTGGC
>WLWI01002891.1_pt1 | contig 14819 bp, 12 predicted proteins | sample 6701501 | NCBI WGS metagenome assembly WLWI01 (sample SAMN12718690, study PRJNA515312) | sponge metagenome | isolation source: marine sponge | host: Mycale hentscheli | place: New Zealand: South Island, Marlborough, Capsize Point | collected 2014-11-01
ATGACATTAATGTATAATAATACAATTTTTTAGCTTTCTATTACACATACTTGAGAAATTATAGCAGAATTAGCAACCTTAACCAAAAAGCTAAAAAATCCACTCTTTAAGCTGGAAGCACTGTATAGACCCTAAACAGATGTGGTGTGGAAGTGGAAGCTAGGACTCTTGTAGTCCTGGAGGGGTAGTAACCAATTGACCTCTGTGTCCTTATCTTTTGATGCTAGGTGTTGGCCCACAGAGCTATACTTACAGCCATGCACAATAATCACCACCACAAGTAACTTACTAGCAAACGTAAACTTACAAACTTTGAATTTTAGTATCTCTATTTATAAGGTTGTTTATTATTTGGAGCCATCGTTGTCAAGTCATTCGGATTTTGAGACTGTATAATTATGTATAGTGCATTCTTGCATTTTTAATAACCATTTTATACTTAAATGTTTATCCTGAGCATTGGTGGCACTACCAATGGGACTAGAATAGAAAGGGGAATTCGTTCTTGTGACCCAGTATTTGGTGGTAGTAGTCTTGGACAGATCAGCCATTGAGAGACCAGAGACGGCGAGCATAGTTGAACTTACAAAAGGAGTCTGCAGACCAGTAGACAAGATGAGGGCCGAATGTTAGGTCCGAGTGACCGGTGGAAACTGACTCCTGAATGCTTCATGAACAGCATGAAGGCCTTGTTTATGAGTAATAGTATTGAAATTGATCGTGGGAGTGATTGCTACGCCACACCCCTAATATGCTTCACACGGGGCAAATAGCGTTTACTCGCACACATGCGCGTGTGCGTATGCGCAGGCGTGTTTGTATGCATGTTCACGCACGCACAAAATTGTCATTGAATCTTGCTTGGTTTGTGGAAGTCACGGTATGTTAATTAAAAATAATAGTATAATCTGCACATGTGGCATGTTAGGCCTGAGGATAGTGTAAATCCTGTCCTGAGGATAGTGTAAATCTCGTACTGACTGAACAGAGTGGTGCAACAGACTTGCACCATGGCTAGGCTATAGGAAACGCATGAAGACTAATTTTTGATTGGACGGTTAACTCGTCATCTCCTAGGAGATGAGCATGAAATATATTCACCACAAATTGAACAATCTGATTGGACAGTTTGAACAAACCATGGTACAAAGTACATTGTCTGTCTGCCCTTGTAAAGCAGGTAGAGATGCACGTGTGAAGTGGTGTTGTGCTGTGTGGACACGTGTCTTGGTGAGGCTGTAGCTTCCAGTACTTCCATTGTGTAGTAATTGAGGTTTCCTCCGCGATGTTTGTAACATAGTTTATGCTACTAAGTTAATAAAAGAACCCTTATCATGTACAGGAATAATAACTATCCTTTTAATTAACTTATTGTATTAATTATTGCTGTAGGGTCATTATGGTAAGAATTTGCTCCTTTCTTCAAATGAAGTAAGTAGTTGGAATTTAAAAGTTGTTTTTCTAATGGAAGTATAAAATGGTGTGGGTGTGTTTGTGTGGTGGCATAAGTAACTTAGGATGATGAACTGTTTTGATAATGTGTACCAGTTATTTTCATTTTGTAGTTCATTACTGTACATCAAGAGGGGGGGGGGGGAGGATAATTATAATTTGACAATGTAAAATGCTGAAAATTGTCTGGAATATTGAAGCTGTTGGTTTTTATAAGCAAAGCATATTGGACTACTTAATTTTTCCCCTTCTGTGCTGGTGCAATTAGGCAGTCACACAAGTTCGTGTAGTTCTTTTATTTCGATATTTATTTTATTTTTTTTTGTGAGTGTGTAATTGTTATATACGATTACCTTTTCATGTTGTTATAGAGATGTCCTGTCTGCCTGGAAGATTTCCGTGACAATGAAATGGTTTTATTGACTCCATGTTCCCATGCCCTTCATGAAGAGTAAGTGACAGACAGACAGTCAGTCAAACACACCCAATACCTTGCATACAAGATTAATATTTAACTTGGTACAACCTTCACACACAATACAAACAAAACAACACAAACAATGCACACACACACACACTGAGAGCTCTTTGTGATGTAATTTTTCTTAGTGACACTTTCTTTTTCTTGCCTTTTTTTTTAATACATTAATTAATTAATTAATATTAATTAATTAATTAATATTAATTAATTAATTAATTATTTTTTTTCTTGCACTGCCCTACCAACCTTACTACCCAGTTTTAACCTCATCTTTATCACTCAATTAAGTGAACCATATTGTGGCACATCTGCAACATTCAAGGTGGGACCAGGTTGCATCCTCAAATGGTATGTGGCGGGAGTGAAATGGCAAACAAACATCAACAGTTTTGTTTTACACTCCATTAGCCAGCCAGGAGTTTAGACACAACAATTAAAATATGGCACATTTTGCAAAAAAATTAATGAAAAACTGTTGACGTCAAAGATGTTTTGTTTTCAGAAGATGGGTAATTCTTTTAACAATATTCAGTATTGTGAGTGACGTGGTCTTGTCCGTTCCAACGATTACATCTTAGCTAGCTACTTCCCAAATGAACTGTTTGGATTAGCTTCCTTCCTTCCTCTAAGCTCTACTATACGTGAACATTGACTGACTGACTGCTGTCATCTATAGAAGTGATATCACACAATAATACTTCAGTTTTCTCTAGTAAGTCATCAGTCCACCTGTTATGTGTTGGTTTCCAAATCGAGGGGCATTTACTCTACCAGAAAAGAACAACTTAAAAATTAATGGAGAAAGTCTAGTTCTTAAAATGTTTGAATAGTCATCTATCATGTACTTGTATCACTTTACCGGTGCTCTGCTACATCACCAAACAAAGTACCCAGAGACTTTTTTAAAACTATATTTTAATATCTCCTCGAGTTCCTTACAGACCTGGGGTTTTGCCCTGGCAGTGGTTGTCTATAGTTTTGTTGCTATGGCACTTCCCTTCACATGGTCTCTACTCAGGTGTCTACCTTTTGTATTGCAAAATAACTGGGCATAACTTCCATGATTCTTCAATATGGGAACTAACTTCCAACTGATGTGCTCCTTCATTATTTTTTGTTGTTACAAGGTATTAAATGTTTTACTTTGTCACTTAAATATGTCCTCTGTCTGTCAACTATTTCATTTTTAATAAACTCTGGGAGAACAGTGCCACAACTATTGCTCAATTGGCAGACTCCTCTCTCTCTCTCTCTCCAGTTCATTCAGATGTTAATATTTCGTGGACCACTGAAGCTCTCCAAGAACACCTATACAATAGAATATGATGTAGACAAAGAGAGAGGGATACAAACCTGACAACACTCACTTCTGTCCATTTAATCCACCATAGTGCATGAAGACAAATGGGGGAATTAAAAAGGCAGACAAACCAATATAGAGGGGAAATTTCCACTTGTGTGTAGACGGCCAGTCTGTGTTTGTGTGACAATGAGTCAGCACAATTGTGGGTACAAATAAAATTAACAAGTGCTTTTTATCTTGTGGGCCTTTTTTCGAATGTCACTCACTGCCTTGCATTAAAAAAAATTGTTTCAAATAAAACTAAAACCAATCATGCAGAGTTCTGCTCTGTCTTGGGAAAAGAGTAGTGTCCAAAAAGAAGAAGGCTTCATAAAACAGATGTCGGTTGTGATCCACGGACACATGATGTAGGTATTGTCCTTCGCTTGACCAGGTCTTCCGAGTCACTGTAGCTCCGACAAGAGTATGGTACAGTCTACGACCAGATGCTGTTCCATTTCGCTGCATCAGTTCCAATTGGAACACGTGACGGTTATGGTTTGGTTGAAAAAACAACCAGTAGAGCTGCTCATTAGCCAACCCATTAGAAGTCACATGTCCACAAGTTATGTAAAGACAGCTTTCTACTTAAAGTGCATACGACCTGTATAGTCTCCTCCTCCTGTGGCCTAGACCCAAGGTATAAATCAGTTGTATTCTTCTATTTAGTCGATACAGGATTTACACTACCCTTGGCCCTTTAGCCGTTGGTAGTGTAAATTCTATACCAACCTCCACGTTGTTGTATAACCTTTACATAGTCCCTCATACATAATCAACGATGTTTCTAGGCAACCCTCAATAGCTGATAGCAAATGTCAGTGTTGGGTCCTCACAGGAAACGCATAAAAATTAATTTTTGATTGGACGGTTAACTTACCCACCTCCTAGGAGGTGGGTATGAAATATATTCCCCGCAAATTGAGCAATCTGATTGGACGGTTTGAACATACCATGGTACAAAAAGACAAAGAATACCATGGGATGGCCCGGTAGTGAGCCCTCTAAGAAGCAAATCACTCTATTTAACGAACTTCCCTCTTGCCCGCTACCAACTAAAATGTATGGCCTATCACCTCATAAATTGAACACCTCGGATTTCTGTGTAGTAAACTTCCATAGCATCCCCAATGAACTTTTGCAATGAAAGGTAAACCTCCTAATAAGACCACGCCTCTCACGATTATTGCATTAAAGTAAGACAACTATATATATCTATGATGCAATGGAAGTAAATAAATCAACTCAAAAAAAAAAAAAACCCTCTGATTTGATTTTAACCTGATCCCCAAATTGTTCTTAGTTCATAGTTTGCTACTGTGTACTGGGAACCCACTTTCTTTAGGGTTTTTAGCCACAACGGCAACTTAATGGAACAAAGGACACTTAAAAGCCTACAGAAATGCATCCAACTCTATTACAGCAGTATTTCTGTTTAACATTTTTTAGGGACAATAATAATCATCTATATAATAGTGTAATATGAGCTGACCCTGGTTGGTAAAGTGTTGCCTCGAACTGAATGGGTAAAGCGTCATCACATTACATAGAAGGCGAGTAAGAAGACTACAGAAGAAAGCTGAAAGGAAGAGGATAAGAAGAGCTGAGATGGCTCAAATAAAGAGAGCAGGAGAGGGAAATCGATGTAACTAAAGTAGTAGTATTGGATAAGAAGATAGAAAAGGGCCTTATGCTGCTGCATTCCCAAATTTTTTTTTAATTAGTACATCAAGTGCCATTGTGTGGCAAAGTACTTGCTGATAATATACTTCATTTGTATTCCTATTTCTCCCAACCTAATCAATAAAAAAATTTATACTTGAATAAAATATTTTCCTTTAAAATGCAGCTATTTAGATATCAGTAAATACTTTGGTTATTTCTCAGACCCAAATAAAAAAAAAAGAGAGAAGAAACATTACTCAATTAAAAATTCATTTGAATATTTTATCTAGTTGCTATGAATGAAATGGTTTATAATTATTTACATTGGTGCATTCATTTTTCCTATCTCCCTCTTCCAGCTGCCTTTTTCGGTGCTTAGAAAGATGTCATTTATGTCCTTTGTGCAAGACCTTGATAGTTCAACCGGAATCAGCCACGCCCCTCATACCTCCATAGTCCTGCCCCCTTCTCCACTGAAGTGCAGTGTCCATCTTATTCATGACCATCATCTAACCTGCTTCTTCCTCTGTCACTCTGTTGTGCAGTGGCTAGCTCTATTGCTGATCACTATTTTGTAATGATTTTATGCTAGATTGTTAACCACATTGTCTCAACTGTATCAGTAGTTGGTAAAGGGTTTATGGTCAACTGGCTATCATGAGGGGGGTTGATTGCTTCAGTTGATGCAACATGCACGCCTAAACCCTGTTGACCAAGAGGAATGCACAGAAAGAACGGGTGAGGGGTGTGGCTTAAGACTATAGCATTAGTAGCACAATAGGGTAGGGACAAAGGAACAAATGTTCACATGTTTATAGAGGTGAGAAATTAGAAAATTACCAGAAATGATCTGACCATACAAAAGCTTATATTATATGTAATGTAAAATATAATTAAAAAAAATACAATAATGATGCAATGTATTAAAATTTCACCCTAAATAGCAGCAGCACCTCATGCTTTCTTGCTGTCTTCCTTAATCATATCTGCTGCCTTCTCTGCTATCATCACCACTGGTGCATTGGTGTTGCCAGAGACAATCATGGGCATTATGGAGGCATCTACCACTCTGATATTTCTGAATCCCTTAACTCGCAACCTGGGGTCCACAACGGTCGTGGGGTCACTGACCTTTCCCATTTTGCAGGTGCCCACTGGGTGGTATATTGTCAGAGTAGCATGCTGGATGTACCAGCGCCAGAAGTCGTCGGTGTCGTAAGGAAAAGGGCTCCTTGCATTCTTGGATGGCGTGTAGCCCTTAAAATGTTTCATTGCCGATGTGTCTAACAGCTTCTGAGTGATCCTGATGCCCTTCAGCAAGACTTCCACATCATCTGAACTGTTGAAGTAGTTCGGGTGCACCCAGGGATCTTCCAAGGGTGACCGAATCACATCCAGCCTCAAGTTGCCCACACTCTTTGGACGAAGTAAAGATGGAAGGAGAAAGTAACCAGACCGATCTTGCTCCCCCATCAAATCGGACCCCCACAGTTGGTTTACACCTTGGATAGAGAAGGAGAACATTTGCAAGAGATACTCGTTCAAATACCCGGAGAAGAGAATGAATTGGGTGTCAGGATAGTCGTCTTCGGTTCCTTTCATCCCGGAAGGAACAAATGCAACGGCCTCGGCTCCGCTTGATGACAGAGGTCCAGTGCCCAGCAATGAATACCGCAAAATAGATGAATAGGACTCGTATAATGTCTTGGTGTAAGTTGAACCACTCTCCACTGGGTGCTCAGGAAGCAGGATTGGGTAAGGGATCATCAAGTGGTCTTGCAAATTCTTGCCCACTGGAAGGTCCTTCCGGGCAGCAATGTTCAGCTCGATGAGATGCTCCTTGGGACCGATACCGGACATTATGAGTACCTTGGGAGAATTCACGGCACCTGCTGAGAGCAACACCTCCTTGCTTGCCTTGATCAGCTGCTCCACACCCGTCCTGAACTGATTGGTAGGCACGACGTAGGCCCCCACAGCTCTGTCTCCCTCCACCTTCAAGCTGCGCACAGAGTGCTCCAAGAGAACAAACAAGTTCCTGCGGTGTCTGACTGGGTGGAGGTAGCTGGCTGCTTCTGAGGCTCGTGACCCATGGTTTATCCTGTTGTGCGTGAGACTAAAGCCAGTCTGCTTCTTACCGTTGTAGTCCAGGTCCTCGTAACCAAGCTCCACCCCAGCCTCAACGAACGCTCGTGCCAGAGGGGTGACGTAAGTTGCCTTAGTGACCGTTGCTGGACCTTCAAAGCCATGATAACGTTCATCTTCGCCGTAGTAGCTTTCAGACTTCTTGAAGTAAGGCAAGACATCCTCGTAGCTCCAGCCCTCTGCTCCCATCTTCGCCCAGTTGTCGTAATCCTTTTTGTTGCCGCGGACGTGCATCATGGCGTTGAGTGAGCTGGACCCGCCCAGAACCTTCCCACGAGGCCAAGCTGACTTTTCGTACTTGAGGCTTCCGCAGGATTTTTTCTGAGGAACCGTACGGTACATCCAGTCAATATTCGGCAGGTTCTGTAGTTTGGGGAAGGCTAAAGGAATGTGAATGTCCATAATCTCATCTTTCCCACCGGCCTCAATCAGGAGGACGGTAACGTTGGGGTCCTCTGAGAGGCGATTGGCCAGGACACATCCTGCAGTCCCGGCACCAATGATGATGTAATCGTAGTCTGCATATTGATCTACGTATCTATCAATAATATAATTATGCAATTAGCTCCCTAGATTTCCATAGCAACAGAAGGTGCAAATTGAACATGAAAATTATCCAATACAGTATACAGAACTTAACTTTATCCATGCTAAACAAACACTCAGTCTGCAACCTCAATTGCTTACATAATTCTAGGGTTAAAGACCACATCAAAACTTCACTTCTTTTTTTCTTTTTTCTTTTTTTCTAGCATGTAATTAAATATTTGGAACAACAGCTAGAGGACCCCAGTAGGCGAAATTAACAATTACTTTTGGCACATACGTTCAATTTTTCCCTTCATGAGACTCCATGTCAAACCTTAAACAACCAATTATTGCAGCAATACTGATACAAACACAGCCAAGAGTCATAAAAACTAAAGCAGTAACCCCACCTCCATTCCTTTTGCCTACAGTTATATATAATCCAGTTACTGCATCCTCACACCCAACTTTTAATGTAAGCCCCAACCTTCTCGCAGATCTGCTACGAGCACTAATGCAAAATGACAATGCAAATTTTACTGCTCTAAACTACCTGTACGGAATCTTGGAAGGACTCCAGAATGCTATTTGAAGCGCAACAAATAGCGCCAGCGAAAAGCTAGCAACCCTTAGCAGCGACATGTTCAACTACAAGTACAGTATACTTCCGACGCAGTTAAAGTATACCCTTTACCCGTCCACAAGTCAGTCTCTATTTACATATGTACGTTGGCCACGCCCTACCCCACCCCAAATTAGGACCAGCAATCGACAGTAAAATTGACTCCAAATTTGAGATAAGCAAATATATTGCTGAGAGAATGCAACAGTTTCATACACACAAAAAGTGAGGAATCTGGAGTCCTGAGAAACCCAGTTTATAAATATACACAGTCCAGTTCTGGTGGGAGTAAAATTGACCTTGGCATAGAAAAAAAAAAAAAAAATAGAGCTGTGATAAAGATGTTAAAAAAAAAAAAAAAAAGACTCCAAGGAAAAGTGACAAAAATGACATTTACTCTAAAGTGAGAAAGCTACACTTTTCAAATAAAATAATAATAGAAATCAGATTTTCTACACAGACCTAAATTGAAAATGCGTGTTAAACACCAATCATTTGAGAACATAACATATAGACAATGAGACCAACTGTGGGGTGGCTCTGAGGAGCATGTAAACCCACAATGCAGTCAAAATAAAAAAGTAGAAATAAAATAATAGAAGATTCTTTTGAAAGATCTACAGCCAGCACCCACGACGATTTCCCTCAATGATCCAAGGGGTTGTAAGGATTTACTAGATAATAGTCTGAGCGTGGCAGTTTCTGCTGAAGAGTGTAGTACTGTAAGAGTTCAGGAATAGTTCTGAAAGACTGCCCCTGTGTCAATGAATACGATTGATTCTGCAAAAGAAAAAAAAAAAAGACAAATAAAAAACATGAATTTATTATGTGTTTTAGTAAAATGGCTACTTTTCAGGCTAGTATATCTGTAAATGAGCAGATGCCTTTATCTAAAAATGTGCATAAGTTTGATGGTGGTGTGTGTATTCATGAATAATTCATTAGCTAAGCCAAATTGGTAAAGGGTAATTACAGTTAATGGGTAATACATCATCATATTCCGTAGAAAATGATTGAAAGGAAATGACGACTATTGTAGCTAAAGTGGGGGGAAATCGCAAAGGACAGCAAAAGTTTCAAAAGGGAGCAATATAGCTTAACAAAGCCTAATTCCAAAGGACACAGAGAGAAATAGGAGAGGTAGACAAAGGAGGAGAAGGAAATCAATAATTATTAAGAAAGAGCTGAAGAGAGGAAAGGACCTCGGGACCTCGGAAAGAGAGCAAGAGGTGATGTAGCTAAACCAGGTGGTAGAGGATAACAAGAATGATTAAAAATACCTTATGCTACTGCATCCCTAATATGCAAAAGTAGTACGTCAAGTGCCTCTGTGTGGTGGGGACTTGCTAGTGAATTATAATGTCTTAATACAAACAATAAGTTAATGCGCTATTTGTCATAGTTATACGGCCTAGCAACGGTCTTGTTCTATTGTCCAATAGTCTAACCCTGAAGGTAAGTCTTGTGCTGGTATATCCAGTAAACAAGTGTGTGTGAAAATGTTGTGAGCTACAGCAACTGCTTAGCTGAAGATAGCATAAAGTAAACGTTTAAGTAACAAATAAATATAATTTACTGCCTTTACACAGCTTTTTTTTTTACTACTACAGCAGTAAGAATGTCTTAATATAGGGTTAGGTTTAAACCTGTGCAGTAATTTTTTTGAAATGCCTTTTTTTTGTTGTTGTTGTTGTTGTTTGTTTTTTAAGTTAAAATTATTCATACAACAATGCTGTACCTAACTGGGGAGGCTCGCTCGCCACTTGTGGTCAAATACACCACTAGTTTATTCATTTTTTGTGTGTGCTAATTTATGGTACGTACGACCCCCTTTTTCGCGCACGCCACTGATTACGTTAAGTTGGTAAAGCGTCTTGATAAAATAACAAAGTAATGATATGTTGACCATATGAGTTGCTGGCCTTGAAAAGCAAGCTACAAAAAGCAGACCTCTAAGCGCATGAACTTTTGTATAAAAGCATAGCAGACCCAACAGCACTATTTTCTTTTCGTCATCATAAAAAGGATAGCTAGATCAAGTTAAAACATTTTAATTCCAACAACTATATAAATTATTCCAAAAGCTGTAGCTCATAGTTAGTTCATCAATTTAAAGTTAGGCTAGTTCACTCGCCATTTATGCTGAAGCACACCAATAACCTTTGAATACTTACGTAAGATATTTACTACACAAAATAGAATATTGAAGAATAAGTACAAATCTCCAATTATTTTTCACGCCTTATAGACAAGAATTCTACTTGAAAAGGTATCAGACAGACTTACCTCGTCTTTGAATAGCCTGTAATGGCGGCACTTGTCTGTATGCCACACAGACAACACCTTCTCAGCCCCAGCGTGAGTTCCTCCCCTGATCAGATACATCCCATCCATATCTTTCTCCTTCAACAATCTGCAACGATAAAACGCAAGAAGCAAATTCATTTAAAATTTAAAATACTAAGAAATGAAAAACAACAACAACAACAACAAACAACAACCACAACAAAAAACAAAACAAAACAACAACTAAAATATGTGAACCATCAGCAATACTATACACACTATAATAGCAAGACTAATCAGATATTAATATAGCTGTGCAAGGAAAACAGTAAATGCTGTCTTCATAAGAGAAGCTAAACATGGAAGGGACACTCACCGATAGTTTCAACACGAAACTCTAATTCAAGCACTCAATTAACTTCTCAGCATACAGCAATACTACCTCATACTGCAGGAAATTATTGGCTGTGATTACTACGTGATGAAGGGGCTACCCACTAAAGCTAGTACCTAAGCGGAGCTGATACCTTTGCGTTTTCTCAAAAAATCAGCCTGAAATATAATAAAAAAAAGTAGCACAATAAAAGGTCTTAAATGTGTCGTTCTGAGTAAGTTCATACTTAAATCAACAGTTAGTTGTCAGTAATCTTTAAAATCGAAGCGTGAGACAAGTTGACTACTATAACCCTATCGCACATACATGCTGAGGGTATTACATGTTGTCCAGCTTTGCTGTCAACTGTCCATGGGTATTCCTCCCACCCACTTATATGGGTTAGTCATATTGTTAGATAACTCAAAATGAAAACATTCAATTTGTGACAGCATCAAGGGGTTATGGGGGTGAAGCTCCCATTTTTGGCATACTAGTCATGTGACTATACAAACACAAAAGGCTAGCACAGCTATTCAACCACAAGGAGGGGTTCCCTGCAGTGAAAGTTACAAATTTAATAAATTTGATAAGACATCCCATGGGACTTTTGTATTATCCCATGGGACAATTGACAGCATTACTGGACGACACTCTTAGTGGTGTTAGTTAGCATAATGACATACACATCCATCAACAACTATTGACTCCAGTTCGTGCATTAGCAAATTAGCAGTAAAAAAGTCTTGAAATATGTGCATTGCGGAGTACCCCAGCACTGTTAATGCCTCACTCTTATCTTTCTTCTACAAACCTGTCTGCTTCGGTCCTCTCCAGTCTGTCAAAGACGCAACAGCTGGGCATAATCTCCTCTGGTCTTCTGAACATAATGTAGTAACCACCCTCATTGTCTTCGTCATCATCATCCGAACCGCTGTCCCCCTGCAGGTTCTCGTCATTCTGCAAGAGACATTTGGTAAAGGATCATGGGTAACATCACGTACACACAGCAACTAACCCAAATGCAAACCCCAAAAAGTACAAATACCGTAACATGCGGCTCTGCAATCTCTTAAATATTCACTTGAGACAAACGCCCAGAGAGAAACAGACAAAGTTCATTTTAGCCAAAACGGTTATGGTGGGAGGTGGCTTTTGCCACACCTTATTAGGAAATGTGATGAGTCATTCCAGGGACAAACTGAGCAAACAAAACATTGTTGATAGAGAACAGAACAAACAGGAAGACACTGTGGCAGAGACAGGCACTGCTGACTAACTGACCATTCCAGCTGCTTTATTGTGCCCACAGAGAAACCCAAGATTTGCTATTAGCCCAGCAGAATCCAGGGAATGCATTCTGACAGTGACCCAGACTAACTAGCACCAGTAGAGATACTGTTATACACTCAGTCTATCAGTAGATTGCTTAGAAGCTGATGGGCAGACATAACATGGCAAGGTGGGGAGAGGGGAAGTTTGGAAACAAAAAGGAAAGGAAGTGAGAAAAGGGGATAGTGAATTATCATGTACATTATAAACAGCAGTGGATCAAGGAGATAGCTGAATTAGTGAAGAAACTATGGGAACTGTGAGTAGCTTAGGAAAATGTAGGTAGAGGAGTAAAAGTGGGAGGGTAAACATTCTACTTGTATTTGGATTTTGCAACTACCAGGCCACACTTTCGATTCTTCACTTACATCGTAATCGTTAGCATCGTGACCTCCTCCAGATGGCAATCTCGACACCATAGAGTCATTATGTGCTGGTGAATGATTAGACCTACACAAACACACACACACACACAATCACATCATAAACACATATTCTCTCTCTCACATACACAATCACATGAACATCATAAACACATGATCTCTCTCTCTCTCACACACACACAATCACAAACACATGATCTCTCTCTCACACACAATCACATGAATATCATAAACACATGATCTCTCTCTCACACACACACACACACACACACACACTAAAGACTTTCCCACAAGTTTCTGAAGTATTTATTTTATTGAGGTCACTACGATTACAAACAGCAGCAGTTGGTACTTCATATCTACAGCTTCCATCTCTGTGTTGTACACTGACATTACATACATAACTGAAGGGCCAAGTGGAAACCAACCATCACCCCCTCACACACAAACGGTTCTACACAGATAACTGACACACCTTTCACACCAATCCTATAACAATAACATACTACTGACTACCCTAAAAGCTACGTTTCCGGCTCCCTCTTTCCCGCCCTGGCCGCATGATACACACAGGCACATAAAATGCAGTAGTGGCCTGTTTACTATTGACAATAACACCCCACATGTGTAGCAAGGCCAACTCTAGATCGATAAGAGATAAAGTTAAGTATATTCATAGGGCCACAGTTCTAGTGTTATTCACCAGTAGTTCTGTGGGTGTCCATTGACCCAGTACCACTCGACCTTAGTCTCACACTATAAATACAATCTCCACCCTAAATGAATTTAACTTATGTAAAACAAAAATTTTTTTTTTGATTGTCATAACTTGGTGACAATTACCCTTCCAGTGAGTTCATTCTAACTGACCGCAAGAGCTTGCCACGTGCACCTTTCAAATAATAGATCAAACACATTTCTGACTTCCCATCTATTCTACTTTCTTAGATAGTGGGATTCCTACCTATGTCATTTCAATTCCTAAGTAGAACTCATTACAGGCAGAAAAGCAGCTATTTCAGTGGCTTGTGTGGATATAATGCATCACTTCGTGTGTTAGAGCTACTAGAACACATTTACTTCTTGTTGAGTGGCACCATGCATTGGAGGGGAGGAGGAAAAAACAAACAAACAAACGAACAACCCATAATTAAAAAAAAGCTTGTGAGTGTTATCTTTTTACTTCGTTTACTCCCTACCATGATTAACACACACACACACACACACAGAGTAGAAGCATGCCTACCTCGTCAGGTCTGGTTGAGCTGCTGCGGGGTTGGACGCTGGACCCACTGAGACGATGGGGAGATAAGTATCTTCAACCTCTGCTTCCTCTTCTCTGGAGATACTAGTCACCGGAGCTGGCGCTGGAGCTACGTAAAGAAAACAAAATAATACGAATGCACGTATCAGCAATATACACCACCTTCCTTGGCTGTACATACTCTAAATAAAAAGCACAGTATAGCAAAATGAGACTTATCGGACTACTGATAGCAGTCCTTTACACGTTGATTGTTGTATGTAATGTAGGGCCATGTGTGTTGATGGCATCAGTCCTTCTAAGGCACGCAAACTTGTCTTCATTGTAGACTTTTAGTTTCAGGGTGAGTGTTAGTTTAACTTCATAGCAAGCCTCACGGTTTCACTATCTCTCTCCCTCTCATCTGCCCTCCCAATACCTTTTCTTTCCCATTTGTACCTTGATAGGAAAAAAAAAAAATCATCAATACCATGTGCTTGTGTGCGTACATTCACACCAAGCTTTTCGAATGGATTGACATTGCCTTATAATGGAGACAGAATGCCAACCTGGTTACACAGGTTCCCAACCCTCCCCTCCTCTATAGACGGCAGAGTCTAACTTCCTTTTGGTCCTGCCGTGTTTTTTTGTTTTTGTTTTGCTTTCATTTCATCCGCTTTGTTTGTTATTATCTTGCTTCACTTTTTTTCTTTCTTGCAGCTTAATTAATTATCCTGTCTGTCACGCTCTGATTTTGGAGATTACTGACAATTAACCGTTAGCTTTAAAAAGTGACTAACATACGCATACAAATTGCCATGTGAAATACATGTTTCCAACAACCTCTGAACTACTTGAACTACTGTCATTCATGGGGGAAAAATGTGGGGGGGGGGGGGGTGTGTGTGGTGGTGGGTGGGTGTGTGTGTGTATGTAAAAATATACTTTTTGCAAGCTTGTATTTTTT
>WLWI01002893.1_pt1 | contig 14817 bp, 8 predicted proteins | sample 6701501 | NCBI WGS metagenome assembly WLWI01 (sample SAMN12718690, study PRJNA515312) | sponge metagenome | isolation source: marine sponge | host: Mycale hentscheli | place: New Zealand: South Island, Marlborough, Capsize Point | collected 2014-11-01
ACGACTAAAGCTGCGACGATAAAACTTGGAGAGCTCAATATCTGGACGCCGACAACTCCGTAAGTGCAAAAAAAAAAATTCGAAGGTGCCGCGTTGTGCCTGGTTTTCCTATAGACGGTCACATATAGGGGTGGAGACTGGTCCAACATTAAAAGTTATTGCAGCGATTGGTCATTCTAAACTATACTGACTACAAAATGGTTACTTCATACCATTTCCAGCCTCAACAAAATCAGTAGTGATAGAGCGATGATATCTAATGAGTTTCTCAAGACTAGACCTTATACACTCTAGTAAATAATTCTCCATTTCAGTCTACTTTAGAACCGGGATTGAGCTACTGTTCCCTAAGCAAGCTTTATACAAGAAATCAAACAGTTTTCATTTTTTATAGCTGAAAGGACCACCATGGCCAATAACTTTATACAATAATTGATCTGTTCATCTCATTATCTGCTTTATGCTATTGAATACTCTTGGCAGTGCAAATGTATGTATGGCCTGCAGGTAATTGTGGAGGGTGATACCATTTTTCTAGGGTGTTATCACTTTTTTGAGGTTCATATATCACTTTCATTATATGGTTGTTACGAAGCAACAGTATCATAAAAATAATATATGTGAGGCTTCAACAATCATCTCAAGTTTCAGTTTCAACTTCTGATTCTACTTTTTATGTGCTTCTGTTACAAGTTATTGTTCACTTCATTCGTCTAAGATCACTATGCTAAAGTCACACATATGATTATATAAATGAGTTCACTTTTATGCTTTGTATTAATAGCAGGTATGTTGGATCTGATATGGGAATATGCACAAGTTTCGTTAATTTTTCTATAAAGTTTCAGTTGATGGAAGTAACACCGATATCTAGTCTTAATTTACCCTATTCTGAATGTCCTGGAGATAACAATGTTGTTTTCACTTGTCACGCCAACAGATTATCAGCAGTCTTCTGTTTGATCAACTATAAACACAACTCCAATAACTAGATACACAACTGAAATGGAAACTGAGGTAAATATTACAGTAAATTTAACCACTACTGGTTCACTTCAATTGGGACTTGTTATATTCCTTACATGAATAAGAAAGTATACAAGTGTTTTATACTATTATACTACAATTGCATGTATATGAGAACAGAAAATCTGTAGGTATTATATTGCACTGTTGTGGACTGTGTGGATGGTGTCACATATTGTAGTTCCTAAGAGCAGATGTGAGTGTGTCTGTGAGTGTGCTCATGATAGAGCTGGTCAGGTGCTCACAAAGTTTTGCCAGATGATTTCAGAAGTAGTTTACGTGGCCTAATATTAATTTGTATATGTCGATAATAAGTGAAGTCCTTTTTAATCTGTCAGAAATCTAACAGACTTTCTTTAAAAATGTCCTATACACATCTTCGACTGTTTAGTTCTGGTCCTTCAACATAAATTCATAATAGTTTGTCTAAGTTTTCATCTGACTATCTGTTTTATAGTGCTGACGTCACCTTTTTCATGTGGCTAAACGGTTTTTGTGACTCTACAAAATCTCCAGCCCTAGCAAAAAGTTCTGTATGAATCCATGTACTGTGTTTTCTTATAACCACTTGTCCTTTAAACGCATGTTCCCGTTGTCCGAGTCTAAATTGGTCAATTATCTGACTGTCCTTTCTGTTGACTAAGCACTTATCCTGTCACTAAATCAACTATTACATAACTCATGGCTTATCAAAACTAACAATTGATTCACTGACTAATTAATTTCAAAATAAGCCACAAGTGATGCCTGGAATAATGGGTGATGCACAGAATAGAGTATAAGGTATTTCACACAAACACACAATCATATTGTTATCTTGAATGATCAATGTTCTTGTCTCCCTCTGCAGGTATGCTGTTTTGTGGCAAATTCAGCCACCCATGCCAGACTCGGAAAGAAGAGCTTCATCTGGTACTAACAGTTTTACTTCACTTCCAATACAGGTGAGATAAAGTGTGAAACTTGAGATGCTGCAATGAACTGAAATGCCTTCCCTCTTTACAGTGTAACTATGCCATTGTTACAAACATGTGAGCTGAGACTGCAATAGGCAGTTTACGATTTGTTGAAACAATTTGTGTGTCTGTATTTAACTTCAAGGTGTTTAGGGTGTGGGTGTTAATTGAGTGGCGTCAACACAATTTGTGTGTTTGCATTGGACTTCAAAGTGTTTAGGGTGTGGGTGTTAATTGAGTGGCGTCCACACAATTTGTGTGTTTGCATTGGACTTCAAAGTGTTTAGGGTGTGGGTGTTAATTGAGTTGCATGCACACATATTATTGCTGTACAACTACACTTACAAGCATTATGATTAACCAGGGGTTCTTATTTATGTATTTTTTTTTGTTTTCTGATTGTTATTAATTTCTGTTTAATATATTATGTATTATTTACAATTTATTAAACATTATTATTTTATTAATTTACCCTCAGCGCGCATGTGTGAGAGGGTTACACTACTCAGTTTGCTTATATCTGTCAGTCAGTTAGTCATTTTGTCACACAACAGCGGATCTTTGAAGACGGTGGCCTCTTGTAGATTGAAAGATGCATCAAAATGTTGTACTGGACAATTTAAGCCCCATGAATGTGCCATAATTCTATGTTTTTCAGAAAAAAGTCATTTTATTATTATTATTTAGCTTTATTGATCGTAAGTTTTTGTTGGTGGTGCCCCCTATTGTCACACGGTAATCACCTGGCAAATAATTTCTTGCTGCCTGCGGTAGTTTTGCTTCCTATTCTCAGTGGTTTACTGAAGTGCTGGAACTGGAGTTCCCTTTTGAAACTAGCGGTGAGGTGATGTCTCTTGCTTGCTTAGCCTCTTTTATGAAGAAACATTTATGTCTTATCATTTCATAACATGAACTACGCATCAACTTGCATGAGCCATGTATTGACTTGTATGCACTAGCTACATATCTGATACTACACCAATTTAGGTTTTGTAGTAGCTAGCCATTCTGTAGTAATGCTGGTGGTTCCACCTTTGGTGCTTCACTTATTTACCTTCTGTATAATAATACGCTTGTGTATCAGTAACGACGACGACCGACGATGTTGTGTATTCATGAATAATTCATGAGCTTTGTATGGTTCGGTAAAGCGTCGTCCCATTATGTTAAGTAAAGTGTCGTCACAGTCTAAAAAGCGCGGCGTAGGTTTCATAAAAGAAGGCGAAAGTACCGAAGAGAAGGTAAAAGGCGATTAATCTTAACTGATGGAAACGGCGAGGTAAGGCGTTATGGTTATGAGCGATTAATTATAACTAAAAAGCAGGTGGAATCGATGAGAAAAGGCGGAAGTTGGTTTTCAAAAGAAAGGCTAAAGTAGAAATAGAAAACAAAAGTTTCTCAAAGTAGTACAAAAATCAGAAGCAGGAGAGATAGACAAAGTAAAAGAGTTCCATGACTCAAGAAGAAGAGCTGAAGATAGGAGAGGTGGGGTAGAAGAAAAGCCCAGATGGTTCAGAAAAAAAAGAGAGTAGGAGAGGGAATAACCAATAGTAGAGAATGATAACTGAGCATGATAACTTGTGCTACTGCATTCTTACTTTGCAATACATCAGGCGCCACTATGTGGCGGGGTACTTGCTACTAGTTGTTTATAATTTATTTATTAATTCTTTGACTTTTTGTTTATTTTAAAATTTATTTATTGTTATTTATTGTATGGGGATTAGCTTCCAAGAATTCTGGGGGGGGTGGGGAGGGGGGGGATATCCCAGGGCCGACCCCCCTCTGTATGAAACCCTGACACATTCATGGCAACTCACAACATTATCATGGCCAATCAATAAATTTCTAGTTCAGCAGTTAACCCATAGCAACAGTTCAATTGTCTTGGATTTATGCTGTGCATAAATAAAAATTACCTGCGACAATCACACACACACACATACACACACACATATGCACTCGTCCTCTGACATGCACACACACACTCACCCTCTCACACACACACACCACAAAGACATGCACTCACCCTCTGACACACACACATACACCCTCTGATGACACACACATACACATACCCTCTGACACACACACACACCCTCTCACACACACAAACACGCACATCTTCTGACACACACACAAACACACATACATGCACCCTCTCACACACAACACATAACTCACACACACATCCACTCACCCTGTCATACACATCTTTGCTACACACACCAAATGCAGTTAAGAAAGAACATGTTTGTGTTTTTTTTTGATTTTTGTTTTTTTATTAGTTGAAGATTGTCAGTATAGTGGGCTATATTACTCTTAGTGTTAACATGTGTGCATTTTTTTGAGTGACTCTGTAAAAAAATTCATTTTTCCAATTACCTATCTAACTAAGGTTTGACAGTGTTTATGCTCTCTTTGGTATATGTGTTTGTGTGTTTGTATGGTTTGTACGAGTCAGCAGAACTTGAGGACACTTTTTGGCATGAATATAATGGGATGTCTCTTCAAAGAGATCATGGCTTCCTGACCTGTGATCTGAATGATTTCAAGGATATATTGAATCTAGCTTCAGGAGTAAATCAAGGAGTGACCCTATCCCCTCTCTCTCATTTTCACTCAGTTTCGTTTCATTTAGTGTATACATTGATTGTTTAAAGTTCTTGTAAACAAACGTCTACTTATACCATTGTATTTTTATTTGCATTTAATTAGTAGAGTAGAAAGTCGATGATTAAACCCTTTACCTATTATTCCCAGCTGACCTGAGTGATTATAGTGGGTACAGGGTTTCTCTATGGCATGCTCACTATCTGTTTTGGATTGCAATACAAGATCAAAGCATCAGAAAATTACTGTGTTGCTTGGAATTGCATCATAGTAGGCGGAAGAAAGTTTTAGTTTTACTTGTTTACTTGTAAGGATCAGTAGTTATATTATAACCCCAAAAACAAGTCTCAAAATTCCTGTTTCACTTTAATTGACCACTTCAAGACTGAATTTAGCTTTTAAACATTACCCAGAGGTAAATGAAAGGATACAGATTATTTTAAGGTTAAGAAAAGGAAATTCTCTATTTTGACCAAACCTCACATTTTGGCCTGTATTAATAAAATTTTGCATTGATCAGAAATTGTGTCTTCATACCCATGCAGTGTATATTCTCCATAGATGAGCCAATCAGATCGTTATGTAACCGGTTGGCAGAATATAATAACTGGCTGGGGAAAACTTGAAGTGTTGTTATCATCGTATCTTATTGAGGAGTGTCCCAATAGGAAACCAGAAATAATAAACACCATCATCTGGTCTTCTAGTAGTAGTTAAAATTCACTTGTTTACAACATTTCAGTTGTAGCTATCACCAGTTATTGACCAGTTATAGCTAGCTAATGACAACAGTTTCAGTTTTAGGCTAAATGTAGGCTAAATGTAAAAAAACAACAACTTAATTATACTTTGTTCATACTTTAGTGTGTAAGTTACATTCTGTAATACTTGTTGTTGTTTTATTTTTTTATATTATCATGATGATTTTCAGTTCTGTTTTGGTTACTGTACATGGTTAAATTTTTGAATATACTTTTTTGAATTTTTTTTTATGTATTATAATTTTAAGTACCTCCTAGCTACCTGGTAAAAGAGAGAGAAGATAAAACTAATTTGAGTTAAATATTTGGTTTATACAGTAGTCTTAATATAGCTTTATGGTGAAGACCAAACCAAAACTGAACACTCAACTTGACATTATTAACTACTTACATTTCATTATATTATATAATTTCACATTTACACTTAGTGTCAATTTTTTGTACATGCACAATATCTCACATTCACGATCACCTTTGTTAACAATTTTATCTTTTCACTTCTCATTGTTATAGAACTGTTTTTTGTACAGTATATCACGGGTCTCTAACTAGTTAGTGCTAAGTCCGGAGCGAGAAACTGTTTTGGCTATCTGATTTACTAAGGGCAGAAGTCTCAGACGACAATCGAGAGGCCAGCCTTACAACCTGATTCCTGTCGAGGTTGACCTAGCGTTAGTGTTTCCCTCTACAAATAAAAAAATATTGATTTCTTCATTACAAACAAGTCCTTAATCTGCAGAACTTGTACTTTGAAAAAACAAATACAAGTAAAGGCAAAGTAAGAACCTAATTGTTGAACAACAAAATAACATGCTGCACATTTGTAACAGTAGCAAGGTTGACAATAAAAAATTGCATCTTGAAAAAAGTATTATTTGTTTGTTTATTGACTATTTTTTTTATATAGTTATTCCCAACTCAGTGAAGATATCCCACTTCATATACAACTACCTGGTGCTGACTAGAACAGTAATTAATAACTGTAAAGATCAAACAACAAACATTATATAGTTGGTTTATTTCCCAAAATAACGCTTCTTACTTCAGGTTTTAATTCACACCTTGGATTTGTTAGGCTCGAATTCAACCTTGGAAATTATTGCAAAAAGTGTAGCTAATGAATTTGTGATTTCATCAATACTGTAAACTACGGTGACTCCCAATGCCACTTTTTACTGTTCACAATATGGTCCCATTAGGAAACTGCAATTGTCATGTAAGTGCAGTTGTGATACAATATTGAAGATACATACGATCTTTGTACTTTCTATTTCATCATGGGGAATAATATCACAGTTGATTGAATAAAGCACAACTTAATTAGCTACATACGTACATGTGATGTCACTGACACCTAAGAATTGTACTTTGCTGCATTCACAACGACACTTTAGTCTTGTTTATAGCTATCACATCTGGTACATATATCATCATATACAGTGACTTAGTGTAATTTACTTCTTGCATCTACTAAAGTGGAGGCATAAAAGGGGAGAAAGAGTGCAAGCTCATTGTAAGTGGAATGATTTCACACTGTTATAATGTATACTGTTAAATTGTAAGTGTTACAGTAACACCCCAAGGATTCACAGTACACTGCAAACTTATTGATTACAAATGAGATAATACATGACAATGAAAATACTATCAATAAATTTAAATGAAGTAACCTTTTTTAAAGATGGCTTTTCATGATGTCGGAGAAATATCATACGCTATGTACTCTATATAAAACCCATCATGTTCAAGAGTGATATACTTGCATTGTCAACCAGAAACACAGCTACAAATGCAACTAAACACTCCAGATTGACACATTCACGGATGCAACTTAACACTATTCTAAACATACTCACAATAATGTAACTAGACACAAAAGCACACACACACACATGAAGCTTAATGCTATTCTAAAGACACACATACACAAACATAACTAAACAACTCTATTGTAAACACACAGACCAACACAATTAATAAATATTTTGAACACACATAAAAAATACAACTTAACACTATTCAAAACACAATTGTAATTAATTCTCTTGAGGGGAAAAGCAGTAGTTTACTAGCATCAAACATAGCTAAACATACTCCATTTTGACTCACTCACAAATACAGTAGTTTAATTGCCAAATCTGTTACTGAAACTAAATGGTTGGGTGTTAGCCATAAATTTTGGGCATGCAGATGGTCTTTGTTTAATGTAATATTTTATTTTATTACCATTAAATGAATCTAAACTTAGAGATGCTGCAGATAGTTGAAACAATGCTAGATTCCTATTTTCACTTATGAACTGATTCTTCTTTCAATCATCTCAGAAGTCTTTTGTAGCTGAGTGGTTACACATTCAGAATAATACATGTAAAGTACATAATGAAACTTTGTACTTATCATCTGGAGTTAATAAAAACTGCTAGCTGTATAACCTATAATAAATTATTATATATATATATATATATAATTTTCACTATCAAATAATTTCTCCATATTGTCAAAATTCAATAATCAATGACTTGTGGTAGAATTAATCAAAAAATGAACAAAATCATTATGATGAATAAAAAATGCAAATTACTCTTACTTCAAAAAGAATGAAATAATAGCACAGCAACCTGATGTTATAGGAAATAATTGTATAAATATGTAATCTCAACAATAAACAGTCACACTGTAGTTATGTAAAGATAGAACAGAAATAGAAATTACTATAAAAAAATGTCTTGACTTAACTTTAAAAGAAGCGCTTTTTTAAATATTTGACCCTTACAATGAGTTCAATGAGTTGTCCAACTAATAATATGTTGAATACACTCACAATAGACAATACAACCACATGTGTAATATCACTGAATGTAGCACTAGTCTTCACTGTACTTGCAATGGAGGAATCTGAGGAAGCAGTGGAATGAGTTACAATAGATGTATTGTAAAATTCTGCAGTTGACTCTTCATTGACACCGTAGGCTGTGAGGAAATAACTGATGGAGCAGTCACATTTTTTATGTTATCTGCAAAAACAAGTGTACAATGTGCATGTACCATCACCACATCTTTCTGAGGATACATTGTATATTTTGTCTATGTTGTTAGTTACTGATGTGATGACAACTATATAGTAGTCAACTCTGTATATACACACTTAATATGAGAGACTATTCACATATACTCTCTTGCTAGGGTAGACTTTATAACTTTTTAAAAATAAAATTTCTTGTTAAAATGCTCAAACAAAATTGCGAATTGTTTCCAAGTTATTTGATGTGAAAAAAAAAAATCAAATCTGAAATTGCTAGCTACAGATTAGCTTAACAAGAAAAGAAATGTAAACTATCACATGAGCCACCATAATGATAATGTGGAGTCATACTGAAATCCAATATTTCTACACTTGTACTTATTTGAACAAAAGGAAAGTGTTTTCCAGCCTCAATTAATAAGTACCTTGAAAGCACTTGTCACAAAGAATACATGTAAATAATTCATAGAGTTTTTTGGACTTCCATAAATGCTATGAATTTTGGACTTCAAATTAGTATCACATAATGTTTATTTTGTATTCAAGAAATAATTAATATAACATCAGTCTCCGCAGATTGTATGCACACCTTTTTAGCTACAAAGCAGATGTCCACCTTAAACATAAAAAAACGTTTAACTACTTTGTTGATGTATTTCAAGATTTCTGTTATATTATAGTCATGAATTTTCAACTGACAACTTAAAGTAAGTAAAAGTAAACAATAATGCACGTAATCATTACATAGCTATATAATTCTTTCTATAGCCTCTTGGTTGTGTACTCCACTGAATATAACGTGACTAACTCGTGACCCTGTATAAGTAAATCTTAGTGTTCATTAATATTAATAATTGAGCTGTTAAAATGGTGAGGAATAGGCATATATATCATCTCATTCTTTTATGTTGCTGTTATTTTGATAAGATAAACAATTGAAGAAGTTATGTCATCCCACGTGACTAAACAATACAGATGACCCACTGCTACACTGACTCAATCTGTTATAAGAATAACTATCTATTAGGTGCAAAATTACAGATTGGAATGTATCTACTACATTCTAGTTAGATACTAACAAATAGTTTCATGTGGGTGAAAGCTGTGGTATTTCCAGTAAAAACATCACATAAATGCATCTGCACTTGTTTTGTAATAAATGTTTTGAGCTAACCTGTAGCAATTGGATATTGTTATTTTCAATTTACGAACAGTAATTTCCCAAAATGTACCTCACTGGCTTTACCTGCAAACAATGTTGTCACCTAATGAATACAAATTATTGGGAATAAAGATAACCACTAGTTTATTACATATGCACTAACACACTCATTGATGCAGCTGTAGTACATAATAAGTCAAACATCATGCTAGCTAATGACAGTAAACAGTTTACTTTGAACAGAATTATTTCCCAATGTCTCCAAAATCTAATGATTGTCATTCAATTCGAGGAATTAACAAATAAGTAGCTACAGGATACTAAATTTGCATTGAAATTTCTTAATTCAATATTGCAATCTTACTGTTGAAATTAGATATTGTGAAATGCTGAGTTTTTGAGATGACACAATGATATAATACCATTCCCTAGTACATTGGGAGTGTAGGCTGCACAAACTAATTAAACTAGAAAGGACTCACCATTGACAGAGTGAGATTTTAGCAGTTTTTTGCAGTAAAAGTGGCAATATACAGTGAATGCATCAATATTTCTATAAAATAACCATAATATAATTTAAACTAATGATAAAATGTGTTAGTCTTTAATGCTGCAAATAACATAAAGATACACAGGGCAAAAACTTGAGTTTCCTGTGGTCACAAACTTTCACCACCTTCCCCATAGAGGATAAGGCTAAATTCACTGTATCATAGGGCAGTTAGACCTATCCTATACCAGAAGAGTGGAGAAACATGAAATTTCCTTAATAGGTGACTACAGGAAATTCAAGTTTTTGCCCTGTAATAATTTTAACGAGAAGTGACATATGTCAGATGCCAATCAAATTGCCTCACTTTAGCCTTGACTGGGAACACTGTTTTATAGGTGGAAAATACTTTATACTTGGTCGTTAATTTTCTTTAAGATAGGTGTGAGTAATAGCACGAAACCATGCTATTCGAAATTAATAGTACGGGACGCGAACAAAATAGAACCAAAACAGGCGAAGCGGAGTGCTATTTCGATTGCTTTACGAGTGCTATTGATCCCTAATAGCACCGGTTACTCGTGCTATCACCCGCTAATAACAGTAGGCCAGTTTCATTTACACAGTAGCTACACTGCATCGTTCACTCATAACCACTGTGTTTCAGGATTGGCTTCCTCTGGAATTTCGTTTTCATCCTATGGATACTCCTAATCTGATGGGGAAAAAATTCCCTCTAAACGGATAGAATTTCTGCGCTAAAGAACTACTACAAAGACACTAACTTGAAGCTACTCGAGGTAATTTTTCCAAGGCTAGGGCTGCATACATGCGCAATTATCTGTATTATTTCACATGGCTACCGTAGTATTATTTCACATGGCTACCGTAGTATTTACCCTGTCTCTACTAAGCATTACACTGAGTTAAGTGCTACTTCACTTGAACGGACTTTCCCCATTCAGTTTTTGATGGGCATTTTACGCGGAGGCGTACTATTGAAATACTTAATTTTTTTTAATGATCAGCAGTAAATCGTAACATATAAAAAGTAGAAGTAATGATATGATTTGACAGGCAATGCTAAAGTGTATATGTTACTTACATTACTTAATAAAAAATAATGAAATCACAAAATACCAAAGAAATTGGTTCTGACAGGATCAAAAGAAGTTATTGTATAAGCATATTAATACCTTGAGCCTTACAATGAGTTCGATAAGTAATCCAACTAAAAATATATTAAGTACACTCACAATGGACAATATAACTACATGTATAATATCACTGAATGAAGCAGCAGTCTTCATAGTACTTGCAACGGAGGCATCTGATAGAGCAGTTGAATGAATTACAATAGATGTATTTGAAAACTTGGTAGAAGACTGTATCAATGATGATGAGGTTAGAGTTGAAATAGGTTTTGAAGGAACAGTCAAATTGATTTTAACTGTAAATAATTGAAATATGATCATAATGATTTAAATACAGGTTGCAATAAATAACACATGATTATGACCCCCTTATTAGATCACTTAAAACAAAATACAATATTATGTCAGCCTCGTTGCAACAGAAATATTTCCGAATAACTGATAAAGCAAAAAAGTAATAATATCTGACATAGCTATCTTTTGTACTTGTGGTTTTTCACTGTTAGTATAAAGCAATACATTTTCAGTGGTAGATTTATTTACTTTTTTTTTTTACCAGGTATAAAAGATGACACTTCATTGGCATCTTCAATAGATACCAAATAATCTTCAAAACAATGTAGCTGCGATGTGTGTAATGTACAATAGTCCGCATCACATGATTTTGAAGATACGTTGTAATTATATTCATTCGTGATATTTGCCATTGATATAATGTTAACTCTGTAGTGATCAATTTGATAACTACATCTGTCATTTTTTGAAGTATTCAGCTATCAGACAACATTCAACAAACTAAGCAATTTATTAAAATGAATAATGAATAAAATACCTGATGTGTCCATATTATGGTTATATTGCTGCAGTTTTCAGTTACATAACTTATCAATGTAGGTGTGAGTTGTGCTAATTAAAATAATATAAAAGAACTGCACACTATTATCAAAAGAGTACCATAAGGAATCATAATAAAAGTTCAAATTCAAGCCATATAGATATGTAGTTAATTATTTTCTGCTGTACCTTGTGGATGAATGTAGAATACATCCTTAATAATTCTATTAATGCTGTAATTAAATGTTTTAATAGTTACTTTATATTTTACTTCATTTTGTAGTCCATGGCACTGGTAAGTTTGATTATATACAGAACAATTTGCTGATGGATAAATTTCAATAGTATAATTGCTAATGTGATACCTTCTGGAGTTGTTTTGAAATTCAAAAAATATTATAAATGTGACATTTTTTTCAGCACTTGGTTTTTTCAAACATTTAACATCAGATATAACTGAAAATAAAAGAATATTATTGCTTTAGCTAAAATATTAGCAGTGTACAAGAATATTATAATAATACAATATATAGTTATAGTGTATCACAGTTAAAAATGGGGTGTTTGGATAAATTAGTTTTGGTGTTAAATAGGAGGCGCTGCCAGTTTAAAGCTAATTGTATCCACAGTTAGTCACAACTAAAAGATATTTGAAAGGAAGAAACTAATGGATATAAGCTATTATTATATGAGCTCAATTGGTAAGTATGCATTGGTGTAGAAGTTATAAGGGCTCAAAGTGGGGTGTTCAGACAGCGCCCCCTGGTGAACTACTCGCGACGTGTTATTTAAGCACCCCATTTTAACAGTGTATAGAAGTTTAGCTAGCTATCACTTTTTTAAGACATTCATACACATTTATAATTTTACTAAGTGAAAACAAGCCTAAAATTGAGCTATTGAGAAAATCTAATAGGTCATACAAGAATGTAAACCACAACATTTTGTCCTAAAAATGAAAAAAAAAAATTTTAAGGTTTTTTTTCTTATAGCTACATATTAATTTGTTGATTCTTCTAGTATTATCCATTACCATCTGGGTAGGTTAAAGTTAATGAAGTATTAAATAAATTTCGTCCACACCAGATTGTAGAAATATTTCTTCTGGCAATGTCATGTGAATTAGTACATGCTATGGTAGTGTAATTATAATTCGGCGGTGAATTCTGAACATGTTTAACTTCAGTTAGTATTATTTCAAGTCCAAATCGAAGAGAGTCAACAGTAGTTATATTCACTGGTAGAGGAAAATGTTTGTCTAATTCTGTATAATTAGCTATTGGAGTTGTGTTAGAATTGATCCACCAGAATACTGTGTGTAATCTGCTGGCTTGACAAGTGAACACAATATCTCCAGGACATCCAGAAGTCGGTGAATTAGGACCAGACATCAGCGTTACTCTGTCACTTTCATCTGCAACTACTACTGAAACAGCACTAATAACAATAAGTTTCATGCTAAATAAATTAGACTATATACCTACTGATAGCAGTAGGAGAAAAGTTGGCACCAACATTATCTGATATTTGAGTGTGCCTCCCACGATATTTATATACAGAGTCAATATAAGAAATTAAAATAGCTGGACTAATGACATTACTATTACTAATGGTGGACCTTGAGTACAGCCAACTTGTGGTATCTTGTCAAACCCTGCCACTGACGCGATATTGCACCGCGGATTTTCTATTATATGATTTCCCAGTGAATCGAATGGGGAATTATTATTTCCTTTGACGTCATTATCTTTTTTTCTAGTTCTCAGTGAAATAAAAATAATGTAGACTGTAAGTCTGGTCTAACTACGGATCTCAGAGAAAGGGGTTCTTACGAGCATTGAAAGCGGCATCAAGCTATTGTATTGTAATTTATTGGCCCAGTGCAATAGTTAACCACCACCGAAATATTTGTTTCCCAGTGAAATCAGGTCCGCCCCAACCAAACGTTGTCGTGATGTATGGTCTCCCCAGGTACCAACTGTACCGAAATATTTGTTTCCCAGTGAAATCAGGTCCGCCCCAACCAAACGTTGTCGTGATGTATGGTCTCCCCAGGTACCAAATATCCCTCTCTTAAATAGCTTAGTGCGAGAGAGATGGACAAAATAAAACAGACTCAGATTCTTTGACAATCGAGAGAGCCTGTCACTATATTATGTCTACTGGGTATACCTTTCAAATACTCTTAAAAATTAGAGAAGGACGATCATGCAGAAAAACCAGTAAACTCAAGGAGGACCTGGTGATTGTTGTTGCAATAGTATATCTTTGCACCATTCAAGAATATCTTTGTGCAATTTTTTTTTCAGGATCAGGAAACATAATTCTATGATCCTTTAATCTACTTTCTCCAGGATCAGGAAACATAATCCTATGATCCTTTAATCTACTTTCATATTATTATGAGGATAAAAGGTGAGCATGCAACATAAGAGAAGGATTGTTCATTGAAAAGATTGTTCTTAAAAAATTGTCATAAATTGCAGTCTGTAGTAGTAATTGGCTGGATGCTGACTCTATTCTGCATGCAAACTCTATTCTGCATGCAAGCCACCTTGATCTATATTATATATATATATATATTATATTTTTTATATTATATATATGCAATATATATTATATTATATATATATAATACTTATAGCACTAGTCTGAGTACAATATGGGAAAACATTTTATGAGCACGCAAAATATTTTCACGAGCCGAAGGCGAGTGAAAATATGGCGTGAGAGTAAAATATCATTCCCATATTGTACGACGAGTGTGATAAGTGATTTATTGCTTCTTTGAAATTTTTC
>WLWI01002894.1_pt1 | contig 14814 bp, 15 predicted proteins | sample 6701501 | NCBI WGS metagenome assembly WLWI01 (sample SAMN12718690, study PRJNA515312) | sponge metagenome | isolation source: marine sponge | host: Mycale hentscheli | place: New Zealand: South Island, Marlborough, Capsize Point | collected 2014-11-01
GGTTTTCTTTTTTTTTTTTAAACCTACACACAACCCCACCCCCCCCCCCCCCCCCCCCCCAATAATTGTATCCTAGTTTGTAATAAATGATAAGTAGCTGTTAGTTAGCTAGCTGTGTGGCTCACTTATTTGAGGTCCAGACATATTTCACAGCCAATTAAAGTCCAGCATACCAGTGTCTGCTCATTCACGAGTATAATAACTATATGATAGTTTTTAAAAATTGCTCTAATAATGCTTCCATGTGTGTATGGTGCTCTCTGTGTTCTGTGGTCACCTCTTACAGTTCATGGACTTCCTGAGCTGGCAGATGTGGCCCGAGGGGAGGGAGGGGCAGCTGCACAGGCCTCCTCAGCGAAGGCAGCCATGAAGGATGGACTCATCGGTGAGGACTAGCTAACAGTGTCTTACAGACATGATGCAACAGTTTTCTAATTGTCCTGAGGTCTAGAGTCTCTGGATATGATTATGTGCCAATGTTGACACAACAAACCCACATGGTCACACACAAGGGAGCAGCAGATGCAGCCAAGGAATGGAGCAGTAAACAATAATTTGGAGATCTATCCTTAGTTTTGGCTCCACGAGTTATTCAATAACAAATTGTGGGCTTGAAAAGTTATGACTTAAGGAGTGAGCATTGACCACACATGTGCTCCACCCTGGTAGCATATTGAGGACTAGTGTAGAAAAGCAATGTGACCAGAGTACATGTGTAGAGTGGCAAGGTGACCCGAGTACATGTGTAGAGTGGCAAGGTGACCCGAGTACATGTGTAGAGTGGCAAGGTGACCCGAGTACGTGTGTAGAGTGGCAAGGTGACCCGAGTACGTGTGTAGAGTGGCAAGGTGACCCGAGTACGTGTGTAGAGTGGCAAGGTGACCCGAGTACGTGTGTAGAGTGGCAAGGTGACCCGAGTACACGTGTAGAGTGGCAAGGTGACCCGAGTACACGTGTAGAGTGGCAAGGTGACCCGAGTACATGTGTGTTACTATGTCAACTATCAAACTGCAGAACTTGCGTTTGGTATATCATTTCAAGACTTTGTTGAGTGCAATTGGTATTCATATGCTAAACTAAGCAGGTCCAATTCTTCTTTGCCCCTACTTTTGTTTTTCCAATCACTCTTTTAACCTACACATCTTCATGTTTCTGTCTGTCTGTCTGCAGCTGTGACCATCAAGTCTGCAACTGATCCTTCTATCAAGCAACTAACAAAAAAATTACCTACTTCTATGACTGTCCAGAAACTTAGGAGTTTAATTCAGAGACTATACAAGATGGACCCTTCTACAATGAAACTCTCACATTTAGACCAGAAGGCAAGCTCAATGCTAATGGACTGTCTATAACATGCAGGGTAATAACATGCATATTGACTGTTATACATGTGATTGTAGGGCTCTCACGAAGTCTCTCTAAATGATGATCTCAGACAACTCTCCTTCTACTCCATGGAGAGTGGTGATTTCATTTTAATTAGAAATTAACACATATTAATGACTTACAGAGCTTCATTTATATCTACCATTCACCAGTTATTATATTTTTAATTAATGAAATTCAAATTAATGTAAAATAAAGTTATAGAAATTTGATATACAATAACTATGATGTGACCTGATTAAATAGTCCTTTGACTGTAGATAAAAAGGCCTAAATATACAATATAAAAAAAGCAAATATATAAGTATTGACCAACTGTAAACAGCAGCCACATCAAGTTACACCCATTAAAACAATCATTTTTAACCCTTTCTCAACACTGACTTTCTTCAACACTTTGGGCGCCTTTTAGAATTTGAATTTGATTTTTTAATTCTACCGCAAAAATCCATAAACAAACAGCCAGGCATATAAAGTAGGGAGCTATACACTTATAACAAGCTAATAAGCTTCTAAAAGCCTGAAAACAAACCAGAACCAGTCCATCTTGCAGCAGATTTTGAGGAGACTCCGAGGAACCAGCCCAATTGATGTTCAGTAGGAAAAACTTTATCCATATTCTTCCAAAATGCTGAGGGACTCTCTATAGGCTTCATACTTTCTATTTAGAGTGTTTGAAGTCCGTAGGCAACAAAAAAAATTGGGTGCTTGGCATCCTGGAAATTCTCGGTAAAAAAAAACAGACAGTTTAAAAAAAGAAATGACGGTTTAATCTAAAATTGATTTTTTTTTTTTTAAATTCGGAGAACATGGACCTGTTCTCGCCCACATATATGCGGTTCCCCGGCATCAAAAGGATTAACCCTTTCAACACTGTAACCACATATATACGGACTAGAACAGGCCTGCACTCTTGGAATAAAAAACAAACAAACCTATTCAATGTTATTAAATAATTATTTTATAAGTAAGGACACGTTCTACTTCCTTTAATTTTTTTTAACCTGTATCTAGAATTTTTGACTGAATTCCAGGGCACCAAGCACCTAATTTTTTTTTCCGTTAGCTACTAACCACTTGACCGATCTTGTTCTGGAATCAAGTCAGCATCAAATGGGTCAAACAATGCCAGTTGAACTTAAGAATATTATTCCACATATTATCAACTGACAACTCCACTGTGAGATTGGTAAAGGGTCATACTACTGGGCAAACACTGGTCAGTTAATGAATGATGCAACTTGATCAAACTAAATTGGAGCAAACACTGACAGCTCCAAGAGGAAAAAAAAAGGGTTGAGTATTAAGTGCCACATTTACCGGCAACTCAAAACAACAACATGTAATCTGTACAGGTATACTCAGTTATCCTCAGATAATAAATAGCCTCTGTGGAGGACTTTGGCACAAAGTTAAAAATATCAGGTTAAGAACTGTTTATGTGCTGAGGATTTACAAAAATACTATATCAGTAAAACTCATACAAAGCCACACCTCCGCTACTCTACAACTGACCTGCACTGTATTTCCTATCTCATCATCCTCAGCAATCACTTTCTGCTTCTTAACCGGAGGTGAAGAAATCTCTTGCTCAATGGCTGCTTCCTCCACCCCTCCTGGATCCTCCACATTAACTAACTCCTCCTCATCCTCGTATTCCTCATAATAAGACTCTGGATCGAAACCAGACACAGGAGTGACGAGATCTGCAGACGACAATCCCTTTGAACGCTGCATCTTGAAACTCACAGCTCCACTTGAGCTCAGTTTCTGGACATTGTTCTTCTGTGCTCCGTGTAATTCTGATACAGCAGTAGATTGAGAAGAAGGTGGATGAGGGGGAATTTCTTGGTCCTCGGACATTTCTTGCATGCTCCTGTTGTACTGCTTCATAGCCTCATAATAGTAATTGTAGGGGTCCCAGGGGTTCAAAAAACTAAAGCGAGAATCGCTCAAATGTCTCTCCAGAACTGTGCGCTCAAATTTCTCACTGTTCTTTGCGACATACTCGGCCGTTTTGTCCACAATGGCTCGTATCTCAGGAGGAGGGACGGCTTCTGGTGGGCACTGGTAGTAAGGCGGAGGGTGTTGGTGTACGCTGGGAGGGGGAGGAGGAGCATAGTTAGAGTGGGGGTGGTGGGAGTGACCTTCTGAGACGTGATATTGATGATGATTATTATTATTATAATGTTGCTGCTGATGTCTTTCATTGTGTCCATTCATTGGAACTAACTGCTGCTGATGATCATCTGAGAAAAATACATGCAACAAAAAAAATATGAAATGCTGTATTTCAGAAATAGCAATTTAATTGAGACGAGAAAAAAAAAAGGCAGGGATGGGAAGGAGAGAGAAGTACACAATTTGAAAGAAAGAAAATAAAAATAAATAACACACAAACAAATAAATGGGTGTGGCATCCACACCTACCCATGAACCTATAATTCAGCCACACCTTCCACGTGAGCTGAGACTTGGTAAGGAGAGATTCACCTGCTGTAGAGCATCCTCAGTAGCAAAAGATTCAATATTAACTCCGCCTCCACTTCATAAGGCAATGCTGATACCTGAAACACAAGAGAATGCACGCTTGCAGATTCCTTCTCCTTCTTTTCTTCAATTTCACAAGCAAACTCAGAATACAATGGATTGGCTTGCATATTCTGTTCTAAAGCTTTGGTATTAGTGTAAGTTTGTTTGTTTTTTGCTGGACTAATTGTTTTGTTTGGTTGTATTAAGGGAAGATCAACATATCTTGAACATGTTGTTATACATATCAACAAGCGTCACTGGCAGACTGAGTAGATTCACATACCATCGTATATGGCAGCGTAGTCTTCCGTGGGCTGATTGTACCCATACCATCCTTCCTGGCTCTCCACAGCAACTGCTGCTGATGACGCAGAGTTAGAACTGAACAACATTAACAAAACATAACATAAACTAGGTACATATTGCATCACATTAAAACACACCCCAAAGATCGAAAATGTATTATCTATATACTTTTATTTACAAAATAATGAAACATGTACCTGAAAGAATTACAAAAAAAAACAACCTAACAAAACAACAACAGCTGGTGGGGTTTTCACTTTTCGCCTACCTACCAACACAATCAAGTAAGTACCGTTGTGCTCAATTGAATCACTACACATGACTTATTCTCCCAATAGAGTTGAGCTCCAACTGTGTTCAGGAGACCACGCGAATGGCTGCTGCCAAGGAACAAAATGAACACGTTACATGACCAACTCTGCAGCTATACAAAGGAGACTGACCCATACAGCAGCCACCATTTCTACAACTACAAAAGGGATGGCTCAAATCTAGTGTCATTCTCCTTTGCATAGAGGCACACGTCACCTGACATTATTCTTACTTGTAATACTGCTTCTTGTAGTACTCATATGCAGCAACAGCTTCAGGATCCATATGGGAGTCAGTGGCATAGGCTCTTGTTGTTTCACCAGCCGTTGCACGAGCCATCAGAGGGGCAGAGTTTATGTTGAGGCTCCTGGCCATAAACGATTCACTTGTATCGTGCATGCTCATGATCTCCTCCAGTGACATCTTCTTTGCTTCTGATTCGGAAGCCTTAGCAACTAACTCATTTGAAGACTTGCTGGCCGACTCATCAGATTTAGGGGGCGGAGCTGGTGAGGGGACCTTGGTTTTGGTGGCTCCACTGCCTCCAAGCAAGAGCGGGTGTAGATAGCCTTCATCTTCAGAGTCTGACCCTTCAGAATCACTTTCAGTTAGCGATCCACTCTTAGATCTGCGTTGCTTGGTATTCAATACCCCATCACTCTCGGCAACTTTTTCAGCCGTATTAGCTAATGTCTTTTGTTCCTCAGATAAAATTTCTTCTTTTGAAACTTCTTCAGCCTCTTCTTTAGTTATACAGGTATCAACCTCCTTACCAACAGGTGACACTGCCTGGCCCTCGCTTTTGTCCTCACCATTTTTTATAGGGATTACCTTGGGTACATAGCTTCCCGAGGCAATGACTGCCTTCAAGTGTTTGTAGTACGGATACAGGTCATCTTCGTGGTTTAGGAACGAGAAGTACGGATTGAACTTTTGCTTGGTCTTGATAATGATTTCCATCTGGTTCCCTTGCTTGCATATAAAGTTTGCAGTCTTCTCAATAATGGAATGCAATTTGTTTGTTGATGGCTGCAATAACGCAATCAGGCAAAATGAAATATAGGAAAGTGGTCATCAATCTCATCAACTACACACAAGTCAAGTACTTATTAGATGTATAATGTAACTGGGTTTGAACCCCGGTGACAGCCAAATTTGTAATCCTGTATTGTTTATTAAAAAAATTAATCAATCAATAAATAAAGCTTGTGAAAAAGAGAGAATACATTAAGAATTTGCAAAGTCATGTACTTTGTCCTAAACTTTGTAACTCATGCATTCGAGTCCACAACACTTGCTACTCCTAAAAAGATATTTGAAGATACTCAATATGTTTTTTCTAAGGTATGTCTGTCAATATCTGCTACAAGAACTATTTTAACCCCTTCACTGCCATACGGTGGTTTGAAGTAATGCCTTGGGGGAAATCGCTGTTTTTTCTCATCTACATTGCCTCACTCAAACACAATAGCCTCCAGAAGTTTGGTCAATAGTTAGTAAGTGATGTTTGTTATCTTATAGATTTTGTAGATACCAGTTGGATATCGACTAAGGTATTACTGATACCAATCATGATTTTTTAATTAATCAGCCGATACCGATACAATTATCGATGTAACTCTACTAAAAATTCTTACCACTTAAATAAAATAAAAAACTTTTGAGCAGATAGTTTCTTATCGTTGAACGATCACACAGTGAAATGTTACACACAAAAGAAACACTTGCTAACTAGTGGCAAAAAGAGTTGGGCATTGATCCTTGTCTCCTGACCAACACTGAACAGCATTGCTGTTGTTTGTTGTTGTTGTTGTTGTTTTGTATCAACTCAAGATAAAACTAAACTTGACTTTCTCACCAATTGAATTCCATCAGGGACAATGAAATCTTGCTGGAGTGTGAACTGGTCCTCCTCAGATCCGTGATCCACAGTGGCTGTACTTGGGTGCTCCATGCGTTTGTATGTAACATAGTCATAAGGCGTCACTTGGCTAGGCAAAGATGAGGAGGAGGAAGACTCTTCTATGGGCTGCCCATCCAAGTCTTCTTCTGGCAACTTGCTGTCATAGCTGAACCCAACGGCACAGTAACCACTGGCTCGCTTGCGCTTTTCCATTTCTAAAATATAAAAAAATTGAGCATTGTTTATTACACAGGCTTTCATTCAACTGGAATATTACTAAAATAAGGACTTTGGGGTGGGGGCTAAATACAACTTGACTTGGCTTGCCTTTATCACACCTACCTTCCTGTTCCTCCACTCTAATTTCATCCCATTCTAAAGCTAGATAACGTTCTTTGTCCAGTTCATCTTCTAAATCCATTTCTTCTGCTGACATAGGACGTGGCAAGTTGGGCTTCAACCCAAACTGACTTTTGTCATCTAACTTATTTCTAGCATCATATCTGTATTAGCAATACAAAGAAGGTGAACAAAAGATATGAACATCATAATTGAAAATTATACCTGTCTACCATAAGTGACCTATCGCCCATCCACGGAATTAAAAGTTGTCCCGAATTTTCCATAATAGACTTGGCATCATTTCTGTACATCTTACAGGAATAGCCGAACACAAGCAATTCTTCGCGCCTTCCTTCATTAGTTTTCTTATCAGAAGACTCATAAGGACCAGCCAGGATAGACATTTCTTAGGGACACTACCACTACGCAACCTACAACGTTCTCCACAACACTACACTAACCACTAAAAGGCAACATAATACGAGAAAACCTGATCCTATAAAATGACTCCGCGTCCGCCAAAGCAAATTCGCGCATGACGTTCATGTGACGTACACGTGATGTACAAGCACCGCCCATCACATCTAAAGAGGTGTGGCTTTACACACCATGGAAACTATTTTCTAACAAGATGAGCCAAGAAGAACCCCCAAACGAACCTGTAGATGGAGCACCGGACGAGAGGGGTGAAGCCGAGAATGCCCCTGTAAGTCACCTACTCGAAGAAAACGTAGTAATAAAATTCTCCATATAGGTTTCTTCAGAAAATGCAGAAGATGATGAAGACGTGAATTCTGAGCATGCCACTGGAGCTGGCACAGAAGGAGGGCCAGGGAATGACGTTGAAAATCTTTCTGATGATATGTCTGACGCTGGATGGGACACAGACCTGGAAATTGAAGGTTAATTTATTTGTAATAATGAATCGTATGGTTCATTTGCTTAAAAAGATAGCTAGCACTTTTTTTTTAGCTAAATACATGTACCTAATACTTGTTTAATTGACATGAGCCGTTTCTTATACAGAAGAGAAAGAAGAGTATGATCCTAGTGGAAAAGCCACTTATTTGAAGATGTGCAATGCACTTGGGATTGTTCCAGCCAGCTACTTCCTTCGAAGAATACAAAATGGAGAATCCAGCATAGAGATGGCCCATCATGGAGTGGGGCCGAAGGGGGCCAAGGCTATTGCTTTGTCCCTTACTGTGAGTCTGAAAAACAGCATCTTCCACTATTGATACAATACATAATATGTGTTACAGTCCAATACAGCAGTGACTCAGCTGGATTTGTCTGACAATGGTTTACAAACTGAAGGTAGCATTGCTATAACCACCATGATGAAGGAAAACTGTTATATCACTCATTTGGTAATTCACAGGAGCGAACTATACACAAGCAGACATTAATTAGTCCGCCAACATCATCATAACCGCACGCACAGCAAGTACATACATACTTAATTGTTTTTCCCCTAAAATATTTGGCTTTATAAGTGCCATCCAATTATTACTAATGGGTACAAAAGTTTGAGCTTTCTTTTGGTTTTATTGTTGATGCTCCCCATCAAATTGGTAATAGTATTAGTATACAACAACCAATCCATGTACTTCTACCCAGAAATAGGCTTGCTTATGAATCCTCTGCAATTAAAAAAAAGTATAAATAAATTGAATAGAAAGTGAACAAAATTTTCAACCAAATGCTACAGTTATTTTTCAGTGGTGATTGTCCTCGCTCAGTTTCATGATGGAATAAAATGTTACCTCAAAGAAGGCAACTTACTCAATGGAGTCAGATAATGAGAGTGAAAAATATCATTTTTGAGATTTCAGGGGAAAAGTTTGATATTAAATTGTTTTATAATTTTTAAAGTATATCTGTTTTTTAAAGTATATATGCAATATTCAGGCATATCATTATCTTAGTACAACTATGTGATAATTAAGATGTATCCACACAGACTAGACAGAATTAAAGTTACTTCCATACACTGTAGTGTATTAACTGTCATACTTGTTTTTGTTTTCTTTCTAGGACTTATCAGACAATAACTTGGGTCCTCCGGCTGCATTTGCAGTGGCTCAAATGATATCAATCAACAGCACATTGACTCACATCAGTCTCAGAGGTTTGAAGTGACTCCATCATCATTTCTTTCATATTTATAGCATTTTGTTGTCCTCCAAAGGCAATGGGTTTGATGACAAAGCTGCTGAGCCTCTTGCAGACATAATCAAAGTAATGTCTTATGCTTAGTTAATATTCACCCACAAATGCTGTCACACTGTTTTATAGATGAGCTATCATCTGAAGTTTGTTGATCTGAGTCACAACAAGCTTGGAGAAGCGTCTGGACTAATATTTGGACCTGCCATAGGTATGTATGGTACTTTGGTTGTTGAGTGAGTGAATCAGGTACTAATTGAGGTGATTGTTCTTCTCCAGCCGACAGTGAAACCATTCAGTTCTTAGACTTGAGTTGGAATCATTTGCGTAAAAAAGGTGCTAAGGCTATTGCGGAAGGCCTGAAGGTATGAGCACACTGATCTCTGTAGAATGTGATTATTTGAAGCTATTTGTGTTGCCATGTGTGTAATGATGCAGAACAATAATGCAGTTCGAAATCTAAACCTGGCTTACAATGGGTTTGCAGATGATGGAGCAGCAGCTCTGGCCGACATGTTGAAAGTCAATTCCACTCTAATGGAACTAGACATAAGGTATGACAACAAGTGTTTTAAGTACATCATATAAACTGACTCAATTGGTACAACAACAGCATGTTGTTCATACACACAGATTGCATCTGGACAGTATTAATTAATTAATTAATTAATAGTAATTAGAATGAATGTCATACTTTGAGACAAAACTACAATTATATACTGGCAATTTAAACCAAACTGAATACAGCCAGATTTACAGTTTTAACTTTCTTGTGTGTGTTAGTAATAATCGCATCACAGAAGTTGGGACAATAGCACTCTCCAAGGTGGTCCCGACACATGACAGTCTGCAGGTATTACGGGTAAGTGAAGCTCTTGCTCCACCAGATTGTGACACTCACCCAGGTCTACACGTGGTTTTGATTTGATTAGATGGGGAAGAACAACATCCAGCCGCAGGGTTTGAAGGCTCTACTGGATGCCATTAAAGCATCATCTTCATGCCCTCTCCACATGCTGGACCTCAAGTCCATCACCATTACATTGGATTTAGAGAAACTAATAGCAGAGACCAAGGAGAATCACACACAGCTGCAAGTAGAGCATGGAGGAGTAGGAGGCTTCAAGCCACCTAAGCCACTCCTCCCCCCTTTGGTTAAACTGGAGAAGTACTGCAAAAAAGAGAACATTCGATTGGAGGACCTTTGTTTCCTGTTCGACAAGGACAAGAAGAAAGTATTGACTGAAGAGGAATTTAGAGATGCCCTCAGAGTATGTAGCAAGTTGAATTATTTGTAATTGTTTTACTCCCCACCCCCCTTTTTTTAGCACATCAATGCACCGCTAATGGAGGGTGAAAGAAAGAAGCTGATGTTAGATTTTAAGACATATCCAGAGGGCATGGAAAAAGACGAGATAGAGTTGATGGAAGAAAGTGAGGACCCACCTCTTTTCATCGACTATGTGTAAGGCTGATTACTGATATGGCTGAACACTGAAATGTTTGTACCTACTTTTATTGGCAGGAATATGTTGGAGACTACTAAAGCACTGCAGCAACTTCCAATGACATAGGCTCATTTGTCTCATATCATAAATTATTGATTGAATCAAATAAATTGACTTACTACCGAATTGAGTTGGCAGGCAAGACTTGTCCTTAACCGCAAACTATGGTGCGGTTGCAATACAGGTAGTGATCGTCAAGTATTTACCTATGACCAAAAAAATCGCTTCGGAAAAGGGTAGGAGGTGGCTTCATTGAGCCCCGTGTGTGTATGTTGGCTTTAGGTGTGGCTAGACTAGGACACTTCATTTATTTCAGTGTACTGGAGCTTACCACTGGCTCTCTTCGGCTCACCAGCGTACAGTAAGCGATTAAAACCGCGCCATGGCGGTCCCTACGGCCGTTTTCCAATACACCAGCTTGTACGTGAAGATCAGTGAGGCCAAGAAGTTACCCAGTCGAGACATGTAAGTCTGAGGAGCCTAATGGATAGTAATATGAGTAAGTAAATGGAGTACCACAACAACCTTAAGAAATAACATTAATTGTGTACAGTCACTTTTAATAGCAGTGGCTATGGTAAAGCCTAAAGTGGTCTTAGAGGTGGTCGCTTGTCACTTGTTTAGTAAGGCATATAAATGTAAACCAGTTGTTGAGCAGTGGTTTGCCCAACATGCATCTTTTTGCTAGTGACGAGCTGTTGGTGTAGCTGATAATATGTGTAATCACCATATTTGGTAAAAAAAAAATCAGCATGGAGAAAGAACTTGTCAATAGGAAGCCTGTGCAGTGCACTGCTACATGATATGATGCTATTATTTATTTCCCTGATGGACGCAACTGGTCAGTTACTACTAATACTCTTATCTCTCTCTTGTGTACTTCACCTAGGCCTGGTCTGAGGGATCCTTTCTGTGTGGTGAAGGTAGACAACGAGACAGTTGCAAGGTGAGTAAGTGAGTGTGAGAGAGAGAAAGAGAGATAACCGAGCTAGAGAGGTGATGGGCTTGTTGTGTGGTGGTTTCATAGTGCTTACTTCCATTGGGCATGGATTATAGCTTTCTGTGTTAATTAATCCATCGAACTTACTAAAACAATAATTTTTAATATTTTTAAATTCTCTAGCCTGGAGAGGCACATATATCAGAACTGAAAACAATGAATTTATAAGAAATTAATATTACATGTGAGATCCTACTGTTGACACCTCGTTTGTAAAAGGTCAAAAGTACAACGACACTTTAATATGCCCTCTCGATCCCCTATTCCTATACTGAAATTACTATATATACTGCTAAACCGAAGTAGTTTCAACTTGAAATAGTTATGTGAGCCAGGAAGGAAAGAGCTCAAAACCAGAATCTTTCCAATCTAAACCAAAGCATTCTACTACCAACATTACAATTATCTAAACATAAACAAAGATATAATATTATGCTTAGACTATATAATATTATACATATATGCATATATATATAAAGATGGATGTTAGGGATATTGAGGTATAAAGAGGGGGACGTAGGGGAGAGAAACTGGGAGAGAAGCCATCCAAAGACATCATTGTTGCCTGGCCAACTTCCTTTGGAACTTCGTCCTTTTGTTTCTTTCTTATCTGAAGTGACCACCAGATGGATTTGTGAAATTTGAGGACAATTATGTTAGTTATGCCAGAGTCTATTTTCTATCTCACTAAATGACTGAAACCACTAGCAACTTGTTTGGTGGATGGAGGCATGAAATATTAACATTGGGTGGGTATATGGAGCAAAGTTCCAAGATGGATAAAAAGCAGCTGCTTCAGAAGAAAAAAAATAAGTGGCTGGCAGGAAACATTGACTGTGTTACTATTTCCAATGATTTAATGGCCTAGCTAGATAGGATATAGTTCAGCATTTCTAATACGTAAGACATTTATTTTGAGTGTGTGCACTTATCCTTCACTATAATTTCAAAATATTTAATTCCAGGAGTACCTACCACCGCACAGTGCCAGTTATTGAAGACTAATCAGATGGCATAGTAGTTAGTGCTTAGTCTCTGCTTGAGTGCTATTTTGGTCTGCTTTTCTGGTCGTATGTCGTCATCTTATTATTAAAGTTTCCCCATCTCAGCCATTTATGACAGACAAACATACTTTACTTCTACTGAATTATGCATTGGTGCTCCAGTTTAGTCAGTCCACTTAGAAAACAGTTGTAAAAGAAAAGTCTGTTCTATTCAAGAGAATTGAAATTGGTTTTGTGAACTACCAAGTTACTTTATTTTACCTTGCCATGTACTATTTCCCCTCACCTCTGATCTTTGCAGTAAGTTTTTTTAGGTTGAGTCTAGAATTCTAATTATTTATTGCCTTCTGCTCCATTACTATGACTGATAATGATAGCAAAACACACACAGTGTAGTAGATTCCTTCTTGAAACTCTGTGTGGTGAGGATGTACTCTGTTTAGGTGAGAGCAAGCTCATTGCATGGCAAGAATTATCATTTTCATCCACAATTTAGCCACATGGTCATGGGGGAGCAAGACTCTACTTACTTTCTTTACTACTACATCATTGTACTAGTTTATATATATATATATATATGACGCTCCCTGTATCTTATTTTAAGTCACTTGTTTATTTTTTTTTCCACCTTAAAAGTTCCTGAAGTTGCAGTAAAGAACTGAATCGTGTTCAGATGCTGTGTTTTTTTATTATCTTCATCGTTACGTACGTGTTCACAGTTTTAATATAGTTTAATATAGTGAAGCTCCAAGTGATCAAGCATTAAAATTTCTCGCTTTCTCCTCTTCTTTAAAAAAAATAATAGTTTGTTTGTCAGCCACTGTCTGCAAACTTACATTTGATGAGTTGTTAAGGTGTAAACTCACAACTAACACTTGGGACTGGTGGAGGATGTAGCACATCTGGACCATGACTCACAAAGTACAGTCCAGTGGTATCCTGGCCTAAATGGACAACTTCTAGTGTCTGTGTTCACACTAAGTTGTTATTGTGCAGATGTTGCTGTTTTAATTTGTGTTTTGTTGTTGTTTATTTGTTTATTTGTTTTTTTGAATCTAAAAGAATTTTTGCAGAGGGCAGACTAGTACCAGCTAATCTATGCCCATAGTAATGTATTGTTTGCTTGTTGATTTGTGTGTTTATTTGTGTTTATTTGTGAGTGTTTGTGTGTTTATTTGTGAGTGTGTGTGTGTATTTGTGTGTTTATTTGTGTATGATTAGGAGTCGTAGACAAGTTGTAATGCCCATGCTCAGTGGTGCCTTTGTTGTTTGGTTTGGTTGGTGAGAAGTTGAAACTGATGCATGTGACGGATGGTGTGTTTGTTTTCATAGCCATGTTGTCCATTCCTCTTTGTGCTTGCTTTTACACACATCCATTAGAACTGCAACTGTCTTCAAGACACTGGAGCCATTTTGGGGGGAGGAGCATAAATTCCATGTTCCCAATGAGTTCCAAGACGTGGCAGTGTTCGTGTATGACTATGACATTCTAGGGTAAGGGACTGGGTGTGTGCGTGTGTCTGGATGTATATTGTGGATGTATATTGTGGATGTATGTGTGGATGTATGTGTGAATGTGTGTGCATGTTTGTGTGACAGTAAAAATTGGATGTTTTTTGTTTTTGTTTTTTATTGGCTTTACAACTTTCTTTTCCACCAACTGACAAGACGAAATAAAGGAAGAAATGGAATGTGAGACTAATATCGATGGCTGGAAGAGAACATGAATATATATATATATATATGGTTTTTATTCATGAATGGCACCAGTTCACATGCACATGTGACTGTGCATGCAGTGCTCAGCATGCTGGTGTGTCCACATGGGACACAAGGTAGTTATAGTTACCATCAGAAGACATGCACCTAGAGTTGAGCCGAGCATCGAACAGGAGTAGCATGATGGAGTAGTGAACAGGAGTAGTGTGATGGAGTAGTGTGATGGAGTAGTGAACAGGAGTAGTGAACAGGAGTAGTGAACAGGAGTAGTGAACAGGAGTAGTGTGATGGAGTAGCGAACAGGAGTAGTGTGATGGAGTAGTGAACAGGAGTAGTGAACAGGAATAGCGAACAGGAGTAGTGTGATGGAGTAGTGAACAGGAGTAGTGTGATGGAGTAGTGAACAGGAGTAGTGTGATGGAGTAGTGAACAGGAGTAGTGAACAGGAGTAGTGTGATGGAGTAGCGAACAGGAGTAGTGTGATGGAGTAGTGAACAGGAGTAGTATGATGGAGTAGCGAACAGGAGTAGTGTGATGGAGTAGTGAACAGGAGTAGTGAACAGGAGTAGTGTGATGGAGTAGTGAACAGGAGTAGTGTGATGGAGTAGTGAACAGGAGTAGTGTGATGGAGTA
>WLWI01002895.1_pt1 | contig 14809 bp, 3 predicted proteins | sample 6701501 | NCBI WGS metagenome assembly WLWI01 (sample SAMN12718690, study PRJNA515312) | sponge metagenome | isolation source: marine sponge | host: Mycale hentscheli | place: New Zealand: South Island, Marlborough, Capsize Point | collected 2014-11-01
GGTATTTGCAAATAAATGGTAGAGCCACAAAAGACAAGACAAGAATGTTGATTCCCAGGTGATGGCACAAAAATGTTGAGGATTAAAGCATGGTTCACCACCATGCTAGTTAGCTACAAACCCTTGCTTGAACTTTGTACATGCTTTAATTTTTACGCTGATGAACATTACAAAACGAAAAAACAAAAACAAATGATATTATGTTTCAGTTACATACAAGTGAACGAGTTACTAGTAACAATCCAACAGTGTGCTAATAAATAAACCATAATTTATTAATTATAGTGTGAATGTAGCTGTATAGCTCCAGAGCTATTCCATCATTAGCCATTATTTTGATTAGGCTTGTCATCAGTGAAATTATCAATTATTATAGAATTAATTACTTTTAAATATTAGGCCATTTACAGTCTTGAGAAACATCAAGAAGAATTGAAAGTATGTGAAGATTGCCTTAATCATGTGGATATGATGTTAAAAGATTTTGAAATAACTTGCAAGAATTATTTTTGATACAAATTAGACTATTATATTTGCAAAAATTATTTTTTATTAATTTGTTTTACTTCATTAGATTTTGTACAGAAATATTATATGACACTATTATTTGTGTAAATTAGAGAAAAATTATTGTATGAGTGTATATGTTTAATTCAATAAAAACTGTTTTATAGTGACAACTGGGTCTGAATAATCCAAATAGTAAAAAACAAACAACAAATAAGTCTTGTGATACATTTATTAATCTACTTTACTTTCATTATTGAGATCTAATTCCTATTATTTTTTCTTGGGATGTACTTACAAAGAATATTTTTGTAAGAAAATAGTATAGTAATTTCATTCATTCAGACTCAAGCATCCTTGCATTTTCGTTCTTGAATAGTCTGGTGGTCAAACTTTCGAGGGGTTATTTTGCAATAGGGTCTACACAATGCATTTTTGCATTTTTTGCACCTATAGTCCTCCCAGATCAAGAAACTGCATGATGCCACTCTGGCATCTTTGAGTGTTTTCGCTACAATGTGAAATTAAAAATATTTGCTATGAGGTACACTTCGGATAACCTAAAGCTGCGGAATTTTGCGAAGGCAGATTTACATACAAATTAACCTCAACTATTTCAATTCTGCCAATTAGTTTGGTGATTTCACACTGTTGTGCACTCCAAAATCTGAACATTTCAAAATTGAGTTGTCTATACTAATTGTCATTTAGCTGTTTAATATTGTATTAAAGCAATGTTGCAATGGACATTTTATGTCCCTTCTGATAGCCAAGAAAGTCTACCAGTTTGTCTGTATATACAGTGCTACTGTGCCAATGTACAAGATTAAGCACCTGGTCCAAGTTGTCACATCTGGAATTTTTCACCTTGTGCTGCTGTTGTCTGCAACCTTCCCATTTAAAATACCGCCTGCTTGTACCAGCCTCTCTGCTGCCTCTTGCAAGACCTCCGTCCTAGTGCCCTCCCCTGTAGGATCTTCTCGTATATCTAACCACAACAGGCTCCCTGCAGTTAGCCGAGTTCCTGTAAGACAATACACGGCAGTTCACCTTACTCGCCCTTTCTACTTCCCCCGTCTGATATCCCACTGTGGTGAATTAGGGTAGAAATGTGGCGAGCCTCCCCCGACGAGGTGGGTTTGATAGACTTGCTGTCGGTCCTTTACTGCATACATGGTTGTGAGGCGCGTTGCCAGTATCCCCGAAAGGTGAGGCCGCTGGCAGTCTTCCCCAAAGGCACTTAGGAACTAATGGCATACTGATCAGAACTTGTGTACAGAGGCAGGTATGCAAACATTAGTCAGCAAGAGGCGAGTGTGACAGGTCCGTCTTATTCAGTCTTTGTCCTTAAGGAAGTAATAGTCAGTGAGGGGCAGGCACACCAGCTATGTATTTGTTAATACCCAAGTGCATGAGATCAATACAACAGTGCTAACTGAGTCTTAGGATTAGTGGGAGGCAAGTGTGCAATTTTTGTAACAGTACACACTATTGTTTATTCTGTATTCTTTCCCCAATATTATGGAATAATCCATGGTATAGTATATGTATATAGTCAATAGAATATTTGTACATCAACACTTTGATGTGTTATAAGATGTTTTTAATAGAAAGGAAGCAGCAAATAGGGTGCCAACTCTATTGGTGTGATGATCAATTTGGATTTGAAGTACGATCAAGCAAGTAAAGCAATAACAAGTCCATGTTATATTGAGGTGGCTAACAACTTTAATTGTGCACTTCAGGACCTAAACATATCCCTAGGCAAAACTGAAATTTCCTGCATGTCCCACATGTTAGGAAATGTATCTATCCCACACCTGTCCTACGTAAGATAGAGCCAACTTTCATAACTGTACTAAATTTGGCTCTATCCTATGTAACATAGGTGTAGGTTAAACCAAAATGGGGCACCCGAAAAAAATTATACCTCCCACCCCCCCCCCCCCCCCCAAATTCACACCAAACTGGTGGTGTGAATATCCACCATCAATGCATTGCGTGTCCTTCACACTTTCCACCTAGTGTGAATGCACACTTAGCGTGAAATTCACACTCAAGGGAATAACATGGACCCTTTACCAAACATTAATTATATTCATTTGCAGGCAATCATTGTTATCTACTTCATAAATCTGTTGTACACTTGTGTGTTATGTAAGCGAGAGTTGACAAAGATTTTGTCCTTGATTAATGAGATCTGGGATTCAGGCACAGAACATGCACCAATCTCTTTTTGAAAATAATATTGATATAATTATAAATTATAGTATCAGTTTTCGCCTAATGCATCATAATTATGCACAGTTATGATGGACTTTCAGGAATAGATGGAGCACATGACCCACTTTGATTACATAGATCTTGTGGTGGTGCTATTAAAACTATAAAAGGAGAAAGTACTTGATCAAGTAAATAGAATGTGGAACAGGTCCATTCTGAAATGACTTCCTACACACAAAATAAAATGGAGCAAATTACAGTGTATAAGTAAATGCCTGTGTGGTTTACGGCACATAACGCAACCAGTTAGTATTTATAAATAAAATAAAAAGTTATATTACATTATTGTGGCTTCTTTATGACAAATAGTTCATGTTCTTTGGTATTTCCCAGTACTTTTGAAGATTATTATTACAGAATAGGTATGTTGCTTGATATGAATATTCTACCAAGTTTCTTAGAAGTAGTATGTAGCTTTATATAGAGGTTGTATTACGTCATAATTTTTGTGGTTGTCATTTTTTTACCAGGTAAACATAATAATTATTATTATTTTTTTATCATTTTCTTCAAAATATCATTTTATAGTATTATTGTGGCAGTTATACCTGACAGTGGTGGGAAGGTGCTAAACTTCACATAGTAATCCTCATATAATCCTGCCACATGGCACAAATAACAGCTGCTTACAGAGAGGTCACAATAATGAGACAAAGGTAAGTATGAAGGTTGAGTATAGTTCTCACTCCTGCAACCCAATACTCACACACCATTGGAGAGGAGCCTTTTCTGTGAATCTTCAAATAACCTTGCCATTCTACTTAGGCAAACTGTCTTGGACACAAGTTGATGGTCAGTCCCAATTTCAGCTAGCACCAGTTTAAATAATTATTTATACTGGAGCTAGCTAAAATCTCTGTTAACTAGGGCCTGCCAGATTATGCTCGCAATTTTTTGAATATTATTTTATTATTCAAAAAAATTGAGTTATTGTTCCAACAGAATAGTATATTATTCTAGACATTTTTGTATTATTCTCTTATTATTCTAATTAGAAATAAGTGATACTGTGCTGATTGCATTATAGCTAGCTGTATAGAGTTGGTACATTCTGAAATGAATGAGTAAAACTATCTGTCTCTTGGTGAATTACTCAATATGAAGGATTGTATATAGCTAGCTAATCTTTCAGTGAAAATCTTAAACTTCCCATAAAAATGTTCAATGAATGGAAAAAACATGGTCTGCTGCAGCTGAAAAAACTACAATTTTGAGAAACCTTATCGAACATTTGGGGGAAATGTGGATTAACCAGCATTAAAGAATTTTAATATGCTCGGCAGTGGATCCACATTCTGTTCTCTTCACATTCTTAGGTCAATGCTAGTAATAATATACCTTTTTTGGTCAATTCTGATGCAGTATGATTGTTGAGTTGCTCAAGAAGAGAATCCATTTAGCATAATTCTCGATATGACTTGCTGACTCTGAGCCTGACTGACAGCTCTCCCCAGTATTTCAAACTTTCTTCTTTTTTTTCATTTTAGAAATACAATAACAGAGTGGCCAACACCAACCCAGCTGCTTTAATCAAGTAATAAAGATCTACCTCATAACCACATTTCTGCTCATGTTTATGTCCTTTATTGTAAAAGAAAAAGAGAAAAAAATGCACTATTGATTTTCTTTTATAATTAAGGATAATATGGACTTCTTATTCTCATTTTACCTCTATTATTCTCCTAAATACCCTTATTATTCTAGAATTATTCCACTATGCTATTACATGTCTATTATTCCAGAAAAAATGCTAGCATAATCTGGCAGTATCCACTCATAATATTTTGTAAGCCATTCAAATATTTTGGTTAAAAGTATTATAGCTACCTCTAATAGAATGCAAAAACTTTCAACAAAGTATATAAAACAACAAATATCAACTTTTATTATTACACAGTTTTGAATTATTGGATTTGCTTTATCTGGTAAAAGATTAAGTATCCTTCAGACAGTTTTAACATTTCAAATTAGCTATATATCCTCTAATCAAAACATGAGATCATCACTTCTCTAAAAACTAAAATAGGAGGGCACATCCACTCTATCAATCTCCTAAATATTAGGCTACTTTCAAGGCATAGACAAGGGCTAGGGTTTTCAATGCTGATGTTTCATCTGCCTTAGAAAGGCACATGAACATGATGCAGACAATGACCAGCTCAACTAACTATATCTGTGTCAGTGTCTCTTTTGGAGTTAGTTGCGCACAGTTGACTCTATCAGAACACCCCAGTCAGTCCTCATGATTGTACAGCTACTGATGTTCAATGGTTTAGCAAGATTTCGTGAGAGTTAGACTACCAGCACCATCAGACACAATATAATACAATGTAAGTGTGAATTCGATTGATATAATATCATCTGAATGGGATGGAATGCGAAGATTCAGAGTGGCTGGGAAATATGCTCAACCACTTTATTTTACCAAAAGTCACTCAAGCCTGTAGGGAACTAAGTTGTGGCTACAAAAAAGGGTGTAGCAGATTTGCAAAAGTAGGAATGCTTTACATTGCACTAAACTTTTCTTTTGTTGTGGATTTGTACAGATTAACTGGGCACTAGTGCCAATACCGATCAGAATAGTGATATTTCACGTATTCAAGTATAACATATTTATCATGTACGCATGCGTAAACTTAATCTTAGCAACGACAATTTTTCCGAGCTCAACCAGTAAGCTAACGTTGTTATTGCTGAAGATATTTCATTACAGGATTTTTTTGATGACGAAGTTCTTGAAATGATTGAGAAACAATCTGAATATCTACAGAAACTCCCTATAGAAACAACTGTTGCTAATCCAGTCTATATACTAACGGACAAACGGAAGAAGCTAAGCACGTAGAAGAAGCATCTTCTTCTGTGTGTTTGGATGATGAAGAGTTGGAAATGTTTGTGGACCAGAAAAAAAATTGTAACACAAAGAAGAAAACAATATGCGACTTGAGGAAGTGGTACGGCTGGTGTAATCAATTGAAAAGGATGGCTGCAAGTGCTGGATTGTCTGGGAAAAAAACAAATAATTCAGCTCGAAAAACAATGGTTACATGTCTTACCAAGAATAGTGTACCAGAAACACAGATAATCCAACTAACTGGGCATAAAAATCTACAAAGTCTAAATAGCTATAAAAAAGCATCATTACAACAGCAAAAGGAAATGTCTCATGTTTTGAGCTCATACAAAAAGCCTGAAACTAATCCATCTTCTTCATACCCTACAACTCAATCGAGTGAACCAAGATTTAAGTGCTCAGTCCTTCTTTGCTGGAGAAACAATCACCAATTGTATAATAAATATTGTTTTTTTCCTACAGCAACACAAACACAAAGTTTCACCACAATGTCTGCTGCACCTAAATGACACACAACCACAAATGAAGTGATTTACAATTCATACATAGCTACCTACATAGCAATAGACAGATATATCAAATTAATGTATTATTATTAAGACTTAACAAAAAACCTAAAAATATAAAATTAGCCTAAGGGGATGCAATAACACTTGTTAGAATGCCCAAGGGGATGCAATATGGAAAAATATTGGGGGAGTTTCATTTGTATTAATCTCTATGGGAGTACTTGAGTTCAGTACATGATAAATAAAAGTATTGATAAAAATGAGAAGCGTTTAAGTACAGTACTAGTGTTTTTGAGTATTTCATGGGTACTTTATGACCTGTACTTAAGTGTGCTAAAGTATAAGTACCTAAATACTTCATCCCAATATTCTATAGACTTGGGTCCATTTCAAATCATTGGAGGGGCTATTTGTTTAACGACCACTTTAGTTGGGTAAAACTCTGGAATAAACCTTACTTAATACCCAATCATTTCAATTTTTCCCTATGTGGTAGGCAGGGTTGTCAGTCCTAAGTGTCTCAACCTGGCATGGCAGAGAAAATATTAATCTATGAATATTAACATGGCAGAGAAAAAATGGAGATTGGATTGAAGCAATGAATACTATTATAAACTGTAAAAAATATAGGAAAATAATAGTCCATATTATGCAATGAAGAGTATTCGTTGTCAGATCCTATTGTTGCTGTGCAAAAGTGGATCAATAATGGTGCAAGTTTTTTAGTTAACCCCTAGTGCAGGTGAATTCATTGGCCATGTAGGAATGTTTTGGTAATTCATAAGTGTAGTCATTATTGTAAATTGCCTTCCCGGCTGTGGCGAATTTCGTGAGGGAGGTGGGGCTCGGCTTCCTCTGGCACACTTCCATTTAAAATGTGCCCCCTTTTTCGCATTAACTACTTTATTACGTACCTGCCATTCGGTAAATAGTAATAACTTCTTGGTTTGCCGTAGTTTTCGTCGTCCTTCAGTAATTGCGATCTTAATGAACGCTTTGTGGTAAGGCATTTTGCTATTTGTCCTTATGGTATAAAAAAACAACAACAACTTATGCATCTTAGATCTGCACCAGCAAGAGAATAACCAGCAAAATTGGGGAAGTGGTGATCACGTGCTTGGGGGACACCACCAGGGGAAACCCTGGTATGTAAAGCGGTCACCACCTGGGGAAACCCGGATATGTGTAGCCCGGCTAGCTTGCTCGTAGCTTGCAGTTAGCGTAGCGTAAGGTGTCGGTTTTGAGCTACTTTGTGGGCTTGTCAGTGAAGTAAGGATGGCGGTAGTAGGCGGTAGTAGGCGGTAGTAGGCTGTAGTTTAAAAAGAAATGTAACAAACAATTTTTCCATATGTTAAATTTGTTCATTTCATTGTAGCTAACATTAGGATTCTAACTATACCTAAAACCTTGCATAATGTCGGATGCCATAGAATATACTTGGAGTGTGCCAGAGCCAGTATCATGGTGTTGTGTAAGTTAGAATGTGAATAAGTATGAATTGTAACATGGGGAATATTCTTACGAACAATAATCACTCTTTGATTTCTTAGGCATGCTTAAAGAATAAGTCACTAATAGTGTTGATGACATTAGCTTATGTTCTATCATGTGCCAATGCTAGAAGATGTACAGGTAAGATGAAAGATGTGGTACTAACTATTTTTTATTATTTTACTACTTATTATTGTGATACCAAAATAAGGTTCACCTATTGGGAGAGTTTTGCTCTACGATTAATGTTAGGAATAATTAACTTTCTCACTTTTTATTAAGTTTCTTATTATTATGAAATTTATAAAAAAAAATGTAATTTGAACAGATCACACACCTGTTTCAATAGTATCCAACGGAACAGAGACACTCATATTCAACCCTAGAAATAAGGTATATAGCTATAAACAAAAAAAAATTAGCATAAATGTTGAATAGCCACACATTATGCCTGTAATATAAATTATATTAATTAGAAAAACAAAACGTCCACCCTTCAATTTCTCTATATTATTGTTATAGGTAAGCCATGTAATTATGTTAACATAAAAGTGCACTTGCTTATATTAATTATAACAAAACTCAATTGTAGTGCTTCAACTAACGTACTGTACTAAAAATAAGTAGTTCTAGGTCAACTTTGTTACTTGATTATTATTTATTTGGCATAATATAGATTTGCAATTTGAGACTTAATCTTAAGTTTTAATTACATTTAACAAATAAGACATTTTCAGTAATATAGCTACTCACGTTTTTTTATCTTATTTTTATCAATTTTGTATGAAACAAATAACATTTCAATCCACTGTAACAATGTCATAGCTATTATGATGATAATTTCTAAGTTAACCAAGATTAAGTACACTTAAATTGTAATTAGCATTGCTAACTAAAGCATAGGTATACTTCTACTTTATCTGTTATCCTTGTAGGAAAAGCTTGTTTTGTTGTATCCTGCAGTGTTTAAGTGAGGTGAATTATTAACCCTACAATGAGTGCTGTTATATGGCCATGCCCATTCGTTCGTTCATCTACCATTTGGAATTATGAGTGCTCACGTGAGCGTACAAATTTATTGTGCATGGTTCAGATTTGTGGTGTAATTCTGTACTTACAAAGTGCTTAACTTTTTTGTCTGGTGTTGGGTAGTCGCTAATGCTGGAGGTGTGACTCTGTCATCATCAACTGTAAGTATGCCTGCTCTCCAATAAGTGTGCCATAGCGTGCTTGTCAGAAAGTCCAAATATTCCTGTGGTTTTTTTTCTTCTATCAAGCCGAGGCTAATATTAAAGTCAGAGAATGCCATGAAGTTCACATAGTGAACCTCAGAATGTCGTAGAAACCGTAAGACTGAGTGTCAAGCATGTAAAACAGCTTTAGAAAGTGTGGATCAGTCTCAGGAGTGTACAAGGGGTGATCCTAAATGTCACGTCTATAATAAAGCATTTGAAACTCCTGAAGAATACCATATGTACTGGGATGAAGATTATTTGGTAGCTACTGGTATACTATTGTAAACTTATTAACTGTAGCATTTCAAATTATTAAGATACATGATATATGGAATGTCATTGAGTAATGTTTTTCATTACTGTAATCATGAGGCCACACATAATACAATTACACAATGCAAGAAAGATTAATTGTATATAGCAAGGATGTAATATGAATTTTGATTAAAGGACTTGTATTGACTTAATTATATCAATAGTGAAAAATATTCTTTTCATAATTTCACACATTTTCCTGTTGTGTGTGTTGATTTTTTCAGCAGTAACATTTGCTCTTCTACTGTTCATATTTCTACCTGTCATCTTAATTTGTGGTTGTTATTATAAGAAGAGGAAATATTGTTTTGATAGAAGGAATGGGTAAGTATTGGACATTATGCCATATGTCTTTATTGTTAAGATCATTTGCTCATAAGTGTATCATTAGAAGCTGCAACAGTAACAGTTACAACAGATAATGTAAGTTTGAAAACTTCTGGTGACAAGATGTTAGTATGTTTTTCATTGACTCACATGGTTACTTGATAATGGAGGTATTCATCTTGAATCAAATATTCAGAATAACTTATGTACTGTAACAAGATTCAGAAAATAATTTTGTATTATTGAGCTAAATGAAATAAAAAGTCAAAGCTTATTATAACACTAAAATGTATGTACATTATACATAAGTATACCCATGTCAAACCACATTGACTGAATTAGCACGAAACTCAGTCACTTGCGGGTGCTTTTATAAATAAAAATGATAATTCCAAATATTGTAGCTGTACAGTATGCGTGCACTCCACACATGGAAAGTCTAATAACATGACTTCTATCATTATTAGGAAAAAAGAACCTGTTAAAAAGCTTCAAAGAAATTGATCACAATAACATTGAATAAAGCTCATTGCTAAGCTCACATCAGCAATGCCATGACTCCACTTATTGGAAATCAGAAAAAAATCACCAAAGCATTCCATCAAAAGCTCTACAGATATTCAATCAGTTTTCAATTTACCCACGTGTTTAGCTGCTGCTGCTTGTTTTACTGAGGGGGTTATTTTACTGAGGGGGTTTATACTTTGTGATGACATCACATATGTACATAATAATTGGGAGAAGAGTTCCTTCAAACATCATTATTTAGCCAATAAATGCTAACTTTTTCCTTAATGTTTTGTGTTCCTTAATTGTCATGCATGTTATTCAGATTCATTATATTTTTAGCTCTGATTGTATCAAATATTTTCCAGGAAACTCATTTAAAATTCCACATTAAACAAATACAAACTGTTTAAACCATCAAATAAATTACACTGAAGCTTTATGTGGTATTGATTTATTCCACAAATTAAGAAGACGTTTGGTTTAGATTTTCATTTTTATCAAAAATTTTGTCATTATGGTAAAATTTCCACACTCATAAGCACTGGCATCTAATTTATAAACGAGATAGATTTTAACTGACTATGTTTATGTACATTGATAAACCTGTGTAATAAATATTTTCATTTCTAGCTTTCATACAACAATGGTGTTTATTTGTTCACAAATAAGAATATGTGTGAGTAAACAAAAGTTATGTTCTTTAATAATATCCAAAAATTAATCCCAAATAAAATTTTTAATTATATTATTTGAGTCTGTATAGTTTTCTTTCTGGTAATTCTTATGACAAACTACACTTGGTATGATTGATTTATTGATCGTTATTGCTTTGAATTATTCTTGTCTCAGACATGACTTGAATATTATGGGAAGCTGAGTGTAGCTGACGGTTAACGACTACTTGAAAATATTTTTGAAAATATAATGTTATGGGAAGCAGTAAAGTATTACAAACCTACTCGAGTGTTCTCTATTGGAATTAGAAGTGATAGTAAACTCTATTTGTTAATGCACTGCTGGTCATAGTTATTGGTATTGTTCTTTTGCTACAAATAGTCAAGTTACAAGACAAGGACGGAAGAATCTATTTTATATTTCAGACAAAAAAATTAAGTACTAATGATCATTATAAGTAATAGTGAGTTGGAATTAATAATTAATAATGTGCAGATTGTAAAACAGCTTAATCAGTGATTAATTTAATGATTTCACGTTCTTAATGTTTTACCTTGATACTTTTGCACAATAGTTCACTTTCCATTTGCAGTGATGCTGAAATAATCACCAATATTATGTCTCTTCTGTCTGTTCAAAACAGAACGTAAGAATTGAGTTGACATTTCTCAGTAAGAATCCTAAGTATTTGCAATGGCACAAAACTTTGATTGATAGCACTTCTTATTCTCTGCAGAAAAGATAGGAAATAGCCCTAAATCTCCTGGCCATAATACCCAATGCTACCCAAAATGTCTACAAAATAATTCTGTAACATGTAGGGCTTAATTAAGCCCCCTAACCTACATAACTGAAGATATGATTTGTAATTGTGACACTAATTAAAATTATGTCCATAAATTTTAATTTAGTTTTCTATTTGTTCATAATTATGCTTAATAATATGGTTGCCACTACTCTAGTCTATAATATATATATATATATATATATATATGCACACACAACTTATGTATGGTCTATCTATTTTTCACTTATAGGGCGTACAATTAAACTCCTCAAGTACAAGAACTGATACTACGAATGATGTAAAAGATGTATCAGTGTCACAAGACAAAGTGTCATAATAACACAAATTTTCAGTTGTTTATTTTACTCAAATTACATCTGCCTACTTTTTTGTTTGAATATGTTTCTGTACGATTGTTAAAATATTGTCATTGTGAAGATTCAAAATTCAAACCACACAATATGTATATTATTATTAAGGAATCATAAAACTGTGTGGAGATAGAAGGTAATTTTATCATAGATATTTGATGTACGTGGGCAATAGAAATTACTTATTTATGAATTGTGTATTTTTTATTGAGAGTTGTGTCTGCTATGGTTGTGGAGAAGTAGTTCTACAGTTTTTCTTAATTTTTGTCTGACTTGGTTAAAAAAGCTAGTCAATTTTGGCAGATTATAAGTCTTTGGTGGGTAATGTCCACTAAGGTCATGTTCTAATCAGGTAATAAAAATCGTGCTGCAAAAATGGTAGTATGGTTTTGTAATTTACTTCACAATTTCTTTCACAGCCTTCTTTTACTCATTAGATGTATTTTTTCTCTTTCACAGGCTTCTCTAAACAATACAGAATTAAAAATATTTAGTCACCACCAGGATGTATAATGCACAAGTTGTAAATACATAGCTCTAGCTATTTAGTTTTTTTGTTAGAACAGGTTTATGCACAGACACCATACTAGAATTATTCAAGAAAATAGTGCAACAAGTTCATATTACAAATATAGCTAGTATTTTAAATGCATTGGTACAGAAATATAATAACAGCTATAATTTGCGAATTGTTGTATATTGATAAGTTCTCGTTACAGTAGATAAATACAATTTGCTTTTAAGTGGCTCTCACAATGAAGTGGATCTCTAATTGATCTTAACCACTATTGTGGTGAATGTTGGTTTCAGTAACGTGATTAATCTTTACCACCACATGCTCGTGGCAGATGCCGTACAGATAAGGTGGAAGTTAATATGGCTAACAGAGGATTTTCTTTCTGAATTAATCATTCACCTTTTGTACCAAAACTTGGTATTTATTAAATATATTACACATGCTATTCACATGACTGTACAGGATACTAAAACAGATAGCAATGAACTTTAATATTTATTACAATAATAAAGGGTTTTATGTAATGTACACTTGGAGTAACTAAATCGAATTGTCTACAGTTATCTCATGTTTTGCACTATAGTCCATAAGCAGATACCCACCATCTTCACTTTAATTATTTCGCTAAATTCTCTGTTGCCCTGTGCCATCAATTTGCAATGTACTAATTACTTAATTACCGGAAATCAAATACAAAAGCTTCACATATTTGGTTAGCCCCTGGTGAACCCCCCTGTAGCATGTGAATGTCATTTATCATGTTGTTTGCTAATATTGTGGAAAGTAATGTATGTACTGACCACAATATTTCTGTGAGTCTCTCAATAATTATTATGCTTTTAAATACTTGTGCCACTACAATAACAATACATCATATAAACTTATACTTATAGCTAAAATAACAAACCCTCTTGAAAATAATTGATTTCTGTTCTTGATTGCATTTTTTAAATTTAATGTTATTTGCTTATATAATAATCATCAATCAAGATTTAGATTAAGATTGAGTATATTTATTTGTATCAAGGTGCATATTCCATTTATACAGATGGACATAATGTTATGATACTCAATGATGACAAGAATGGTTCTTGCAAGACAATAGAACTAAAACATTTTAGTTCTATTTTCTGGCGAGAACAACCTCTAAACAACAATGTACACACAGCTTACCCTATTATGTTCATCAGTTATAGCACTCACTTTTCACTATTATCCTGCACAATTTAGCTATTGACTAATTCTGTCCAATTATGTTGTTATTATCCATAATTAGAAGCGTTTTAGCATTTCTTCGGCATTTGTCACAATTAACTTTCTTCAACAAATACTAAAGCTGAACTACTAACATCTTAGTATAATATTTCCTTGTACATAGTATTGTCTGTAATGTTCTCATGTGTAGGACCTAACAGTGCACTGATTCAAAGTTATTATAGCGTTTTCATCATAATTACTATCATTAACATAATAAAAGAAATCGTATGAAAAATATTGTTCAGCAAATTGGCTTTTGATAAAAAGCACACTAAAATTATTAAATTTTGTAATATAGTTCAGATTCATATTATATATAACTAGAATTGTTAGTTACTACAGTAAAAACTGTAGCACTGATTTGTGATGATACTTTACCAGATACAATCATGCACTAAAACTAACTGGGATAAGTGATACAAATAATTCTTCACAATGAATACGACATTTTACATAATATTGGGGAGCCCCTGGTAGATCCCCTGAGACACAGGGTGAATGTTTTGGGTACTTTCCACAAGATATGTAAACAACTTAATGAGTGGCATTCTCGTGTCTCAGGGGATCTACCAGGGGCTCCCCAAGTATGTAATACTTCTGTATACGTTCCCATAAGTAAATTTGCACATTACAAATGTACAGGATAGAGCAACTGAGAATTTAGCACCAAAATAGTTAGAGTGAGGATGGTGTGATATGGCTTATAGGCGTGAATTTTGCAAGGATGGAGGCACATTTTTGCACGCATGAAATAGACAGTAGACAATACAAGCAGTACCCACAGTGTACATTACATAAAGTCCATATTTTGCATTATATTTGTGCTATTATTGGTATAAAACATGCACTAATAACTTTGACAAGGTGAGAACAATTGCGACCATGTATTAACACACACAAAAACTGCATGCCAGATATTGTTATAAACTCATTAAGGCTAAGTATTTCACTGGAAAATTATCCAGATTTCCTGTACCAGGTCAGTAAAAGGAAAGGTTACTGGAAGGTCACCTGTCAGTCACATGGTTGTCACCTTTCCTAATACCAGGGAATATCTGGTTTCCCTGTACCTATCCTATAACAGTACAGGGCAAAATTTCCTATAGCCTTTCCTTTGAATAGACTGATCCATGACAGCTCACGTTACCCTACACCTATCCTTGAGTACATG
>WLWI01002896.1_pt1 | contig 14807 bp, 8 predicted proteins | sample 6701501 | NCBI WGS metagenome assembly WLWI01 (sample SAMN12718690, study PRJNA515312) | sponge metagenome | isolation source: marine sponge | host: Mycale hentscheli | place: New Zealand: South Island, Marlborough, Capsize Point | collected 2014-11-01
TAAGTATGGTGGAGGAAACATAGCCTGTTCCACAGTCTGGAATGCTAACTAAGTATGGTGCAGGAAACATAGCCTGTTCCACAGTCTGGAATGCTAACTAAGTATGGTGGAGGAAACATAGCCTGTTCCACAGTCTGGAATGCTAACTAAGTATGGTGGAGGAAACACAGCCTGTTCCACAGTCTGGAATGCTAACTAAGTATGGTGGAGGAAACATAGCCCGTTCCACAGTCTGGAATGCTAACTAAGTATGGTGGAGGTAACATAGCCTGTTCCACAGTCTGGAATGCTAACTAAGTATGGTGGAGGAAACATAGCCTGTTCCACAGTCTGGAATGCTTACTTTATGATAAATATATGAATTTGTTAGTGATGCATAAAGGAAATCACTTAGCAAATTAAAATTTTTGACATGACAGAGGTTGTGTTAGGCTGTGAATCATAAGAGAGGCTTTATCTTGGATGACTAAGCAGTAAATAGCCATCTACTTGTCTTATCTGGTATAATAAATGCCCCAAATATGTCCTACATGTACTATGAACACAATTAGAAGTTGAGAATAGCACCCAATGGTAGGTAGCTAGATGACAATGCTAATTGGAATGGTGAACTTGGAATGGTGAACACATTTTTGAAACTTGTTCATTTCACTTAAGCTTAATTGCTGACCATTTTTGCTCATTAACTCACAAAAATGGCTTCATACTATTAGATTCCAATTTTGTTCAAAGTTTTCTAAGCCACTTTTGTTAAAGCATCAGGTTTTAGTGCAGATGTATATAATATACTTTTTGGTACATTGATATCCATCTAAATAAATTACCTGACCTATATGGCATACTAATTTACATTTAATAGATTAACTATAAAATAACAATTGAAGAAAAAAGTTTACTATGAAATTCATGAAGACACATTAATATGTAAATATATATATAGTCAAAACTGAGACTCATAAAACCTGCACAATACAAATAGTAACAATAACATCCTCTCTTATATGATTGGTAGCTACATATTTTCTGAAACATAGCTTACCAAGGTCTCATATTAGCTACCACAGCATTCATTAGTACCATTAGTTATTGTCTTAACTCTATGATTAGCTACAAATAAAATCTTAGACCCAAGCAGTCATAGTTTTTCATAAATTTATTGCAGTAGCCAGCTAAAGGAAGAGATATCAACACAACAAAATTTTTAAATTAGTTAAGAAATTAGTTTTACTTTCTTAACTTTTTTAACCCTTTCGTTCCGGATCCCGCTTTAAAGCAGGTGACGACTGCTATTTAGCTAACTAAAATGATAGCTAATAATACTGTAATAATAATAATAAGAATAATAATAATAATAATAATAATAATAATAATAATAATAATAATAATAATAATAATAATAATATAATAATAATAATAATAATAATAAATAGTAATAAAAAATAACTAAATAGTCAAATAGTTACAATCAACAACTCCTAGAAAAACTTTATTATAGCTAATTATAGTGGTTTACATCCATACCTCCTTGGCATTTAGGTTCCTCACGAGTCCATTTTCCTTTTATGCATTGTCTTGTTTTAGTACCATTTAGTTTATAGTATGGATTACACTTGTATGTCGCTGTGCTTCCCTTTATCGTCACCTTCCCATGTCTAGGGTTGCTCAACAGAGGACAGTCAATATCTGAGTATATGACAAAAAAATGTTATTAATTATTGTGATAAATATAATAAACAGCGGGGAATGGGATCTAAGTAGTGGGCAGCACAGGCTGTTATATCTTATAGTTTCTTCATTATTATTATTATTATTATTATTATTATTATTATTATTATTATTATTACATATTATAATTATTATTATTATTATTACTATTATTATTATTATTATTATTATTATTATTATTATTATTATTATTATTATTATTATTTGTACCTTATTTATTCACTCATTTATATTTTATATTAGCCATTAATTTTTTCGAAAAATATCACTCACCAACTTTCTTTATCAAGATATCTAGCAATAATGTTTATTTTGGAATTTTAACTTGGTAATCATAATTATTAGCTATTGTATTAGCTAGCATTTCAAGAATGAGAAAATTTTTGAACATAATTTTATATAGCTAGCTATTCTCCTGCATAGGAAAGTGCTTACATTTTGCACTGCTTATTCCAACTAATTAGCTACAGATGGTCATATCTACTATAAGAGGAGAATAGGGTGGAGGGTGGGGGAGGGGGGGGGGGGGGGGTGGGGGGGGGGGGGGGGGGGGGGGGGGGGGGGGGGGGGGGGGGGTAGGTTGAGGTGGCAAAGGGGGCCAAGGGCCAGGTGTCCCCTGCTTGCTTCAGAACAAAGTTTATATACTATAATGTACAAGGGTAGCTACCACTACCAGTATACATGGAATTGCATTACATGCTAAGTAAGTTAAGCTCTTCATTCATAACAAGTCTAAATATTTAATTCCGTGCATGTGGCAATTAGCCCTACTACTAACCACTGCATGTAGGTCTTGCTCCTTGCCAGTTACCAGAATGGGAACACCTCCTTTCCTTTAAACCTATTCGTTTAAATCCCTTGTTGCAAAAGTGTTCAGCTCTGTAAATCTGTCCCTGTCTTCTAATATACTTAATGTAGCCATTATTGAGGTGCAAGCTTCTAAGACAAGGCTTGGACTTCCCTATGTAGCCTCTTTTGTGCATATCATAAAAAGGTTTCATTAAATTTTTATTATCAGTCTTGGGTCTCTTAGGCACAAACGATTTCGTTGGTTTCCTCTTCACAGGACTCATCATCAAACTATTTATACCTGTTCCCGTGTATCTACCAATGGAAGACAAATGCTGTAGATGCATATGTTTTTGCTTGGTAGACAATATAGATTCCTGCTGATGGACAGGACGGTTCATATAGTTAGAATGCATATAGGTATCTCTTGGGTTGGAAGTAAGATGTAAGGGTTCCTCCTTGACACTCTCAGTGGGATACATATTGCTGAATATTGAGTCTCCTTCATACAAGCTATCAATATTTTCCCTTACTTCCTCTTTATTACGTTCTACTATTAGAGTCTTATATTCATTTTCTTGATTACTGTAAGTTAGAGAGTCAGAGTAGCCTAATTATTAATAACACAAATAAATATAATAACTATTCAGTCATTCTCGGCTGAAATAATTATAATAATAGAAAATTTTATCACCGTTAGGTCCTGTTAAGTTTTAATAACATAATAGTGGCTGTTAGAACAAGAAAATATGCTGTTATTATAATAATAATTATTTATATTTGGTCCTGGACAGCTGGAATCCAGCAGCAAGCCAGGCCTTAAAAAATTTGCTTTCTTTCTTCTATATTTTGCTAATAATTTTTTGTTCCACAATATTACTTAATTTGCTTTTCTAGTTAGTTATTCATTTTTCTACTCTTTTGCCATAGCAATAGAATTGAAAAAAAAAATTAATAGACAAAAGTTATATGGTACTAAACTTTTTTTTTATTGCTGGGTACCTAACCAGTATAAAGGTGGTAAATCTTAGTCCATCAAGTATAGCTATAGCTAAATATGTCATGGAGAATTGTGGGACCACTCACAAGGAAGAGTGTATTTTTGTTGCATGGCAGGCACTGATGTAATCTATGCCACTAATTAGTGGTTCACGCCTAGCCAGCAGCACATATTCACCACATGCACATAACTGAAAGAAAGAACACATTTCCACACACACACACATGGTTGCCTACTGGGCATGAGCATTCATTTTATGTATCATATGGGGGTGGTTGACTATAAATCACATATAGTCCAACATCCTTTTCAGTTAGTCTTTGCTTGTGTCAGATCCTACACCTACTGTAGCTATACCTTGGCTAATTTATCTAATTACCTCAGTATAACTTCCTGAATGACTTTCGGGCTTAGTTAGGGTTAACAGATAGGCTTCTGGGTGATAACGACAGGAAGACGCCAACTCCCACAGACTGATTCTGGTGGCAGCGTACCTGCTGGGACTGGGACGTCACCTAGGCTCCAGCTAAACTTGGATTCAATAAGCAGTCCTGATCTCTACGCCCCACAAGAATGTCATTTACTTCATGCTTGTAATTCTACAACTTCAAATCTCAAAATTTGTCTGAAATTTTTTTTCCCCTTCCCATTTTGCTCTCAGCATTAAGTCATTCTTTTGATACAAATTTCGCTCAGATTTTGAGCAAATTTGTCATACCTGAGTGGGGTGTGTGGATAGATGGACTAACTGGCTTAGGAGAGAGGTTACTTACTTGGGAATGTCTGGGCAATTTATTGCTGTTCAGATTGTTCAACTAACAGACTTTACCTATCACAGGACTCCCAAGACAGTGATTCCCTCTAAATACAATGTATGTCTACAATACCTGATTACATAGGATTTTACAGATTTCCCAAGACAACAGCAAGCAAACAAACAAACAAACAAATTAAAAACAACAACACCAAACAAAATATGAAATTAAGTAGAAAAAGGAAAAATTGAAGAAAAAAAACTACAACAACTAACAATGTAAGTATATACACTATTGTAAAAAAATGAATTGTCAAGAATGATAGGCAGATCCTTTTTGTACACTAAGATTAGCCAAAATAGTCGACCACTTACACAATGAGGAGTCAGGAAGTAGAACTACGATCATTTGTATTGTCTTAATTACTACTCTATAATTACTCATCTTTTATGTTTATGAATATGTCACTAATACCAACATTACCCCTCCAAACGCTTCGGTTGACCTAACTTTTTTTCCCCCGTTGACCACTCGCTAATTCAGCGAAGCGAGCGGAGCTGACTCTCTAATGAGTTCGCGATATATATATATATATTTAGGTCTAGAAATTGTTTTTGTTTTTGCGTGGGCGTACGTGTGTACCCTTTCTCCTACGCGCTTGCGCGGCCGGGTAACCTTCTTAGCAACATTTTGTTTTGTTTACCCGCCGTACGAAGTAGCGATGCCCTGTAGACAAAACGTTAGAAACGCTCGGTCAAGAGCTTTGAGGGCGTTAGAAACTCCTGAAGAAAAATTAGTAAGGAGAGCGATAAGAAATGAAAAAGACAGGGCAAGAAGGAGGGGAGCTAAAACGAAACAGAAACAGGTAGCAAAGTAAAGAATCTGACAGTATTTTGCAGCCACACCAAGCATGCATGGAATAGCTGCAATTACAGGGAACATGCATCGCTCGCTTCGCTATTTTGTGCTATTAGAGCACATCACTAGTTTATGATGATCTGTGTTGATCTGTGTAGTAGAATATTATTAAGCTAGCCGAATTTTCAAGGTATTTCAAACAACTAAAGTAAGTCTATTAATTTTACCTAACTAACGTAATTACGACGAGATAGCGATAATCCGTTTCGTAACCCTTTAATTAACTGCTGTAATTGTGACTAGGTAGCCACCTACCGCTTCGAAAGTTTTTGCACGATCACTCTTGTGCTTCAGTCAACGGTTTAAGGTTCATAGTATCCGAACAAAGCGAATCCTCCAGAATAGCTCACTATTCTTTAAATTCAAGCTAAAAGTATCGCCCTAACATCCGTGTTGGAGTGATATAGTAGAATAAAGTCTAGCTCCTATCACTTCTCTAGATCTAGAATTGCGATGCTTTCCTAGTTTCTTGTGAGATTTACTGCAATGCGTACTCTTAAAATGATCGCCGGGGAGGTGAATGACAAAAACTAGCGGCCTCCTTTTCTTCACCGCCCTTTTATACGCGAATTCTCCCTCAAGCTAGTCTCGCGGGCCAGTCCCTTTACCTAATCGCTGCCTTCCAAGCGGAGCGATTAGGTAAAGGGTCTATCCCGCGAGACTACCTTTAGGCTTGCAAACAGCGTGTAATCGAAAAAGCGTGCGGTTCCTAATCTTCGGCATGTACCATTTTTGGACCGATTTCATTCCACTTATATTGGTTATAAAATTTAAAAGCTCGATTTCAAGTGAAGGTAATGCAATAAGAATTTAAATTGTTACCTAGTCAACATCAGGTAGTCTACTTCAACTATAGCTTTGTTTACTGGTAAATGAATAAACACCAGCGGAAACAACAAACAAGTAATACATTATCTCATTACAATTTCATTATTTATAGAAAAATATTTTTAAAAAATTTCATAGATTATTGAACTGGCTGCATTATGTTAAATGAACAGAATATGTACATGTGTAAACAAGCAGAAATGCATCATTTATTGATTAATTGTTACACATTAATTTTTTAGTAATCACCCACACCATTTTTTACTTTAACACTAAGCAATGTTAATTGATTAGATGAGGAAAATTGCCCTATACTTAGTGAAGATGATTTTTTGAATGGGGAACTAACTCAAGTGAATGGAACAGCAAAGTTTCAATGTGATGATGGATATCTTTTGAGAGGTACAATGTTCATAGCATGCCAGGAGGGGGAATGGCCATCTCCATTGCCTAGTTGTGAACCTCGTGAGTGTTGGGTATTGTTGTTTGTATAGTTGTTTTATAATTACATTATTCAACATTGAAATTTACAACCATTTGTTTCACCTGTAGTATATCTTGTAAGCTATTCTTGGTTATTTTTTATACTCATCGTTCCCAGACCTAGATAGGATTGAATTCAGTTCTCCCAAACTTGAGTATTTAGTTATCATGTAATGATGGTATAGTTCTAGCAATGAGTATAACTTTTGTATACGTGTGACTGTAGCTAGCACTTGAGATTAGCATAAAATTACAAATAACTAATTGCTGCCAGCATAAAGGACACATATGATATAGCTATTAATTTTTTATAGCTCACAAAAAAATGACTGAAGCTATGCATACAAATGGCATAGCCAAACGTCAGTCCAAACATCATTAGAATTGTAATACAATTTCTATACTGTTATCATCAACATTAATTTGATTGGTGAGACAAAAATTGTTTTATTTAGTGCTATCTTAATCTTACTGTTAATGAAATTGTTTTAACTCTTACGGACTATGTTTCCATATGAACTGATGCTCTTGCTTTTTTTAGTACACCAAATTAATAATCAAACATAAACTGGGGGAGATTGACAAACCTTTTAGTGGTTGGTACACAGAAGAACATCATTACCTGGAAACCAATGTGAAACACACAGAATGCAAACTAAACGCTATTCTAAACATGCCTGGCTCTATTTTGGCTTAAAGCATGCAAGATATAGCTACAAGACAGATTCAAGTCAAAATTGAAAAACAGCATGAAATTTGTTCTAAAGGTAAGTTTATACAGGAAAATCACATTAATGAGGGGAAATTGAATATAGTAGCTCAAGCTGAAATAAAGTAAAGCGAACAGACTCACAAATACACACGTGCACTGACTTTACCTATTTGGTGAGAAAGCTTCACATATGTCCTCCAAATATCAATATATTATATAATTTATATATCCAAACACACTTACAGCAGCCAATGTTATACATTCACAATTGATTTTATAGAAACTTACTTTAATGTTGCATGTGCAGATGTAGCTGAATGCTCCAAGTTCAGTCGCCAGGATTTCAGAAAAGGAGTTGTATCTCAGACTAAAAGCAGAGCAGTATTTCGGTGTATCACTGGATATGAGTTGAGAGGGAACATGTTTTCCATTTGTAGAAATGGCCAATGGTCATCCCCACTACCTGCGTGTCTCCCAATTGGTGAGTATAATATAAACAGCTAATTTAGGACTCAATTGAATTATGTGTGTTTTCACTCAGGTGCAACAGGGCTGGAGTCCAACATTCTATTTGTATTAGTTGCTATAGGACACATATTGCAGCTGTCATAACACTTTTATGGAATTTCCTAATAGTTAAAATATTATTTACTCTTTATGAGATAGCACTGAGGCATATCCTGTGACATTAGATGATGTCTGTTTGAATGCATACCCTCAAAGTATCTGATTGTTTGCACATGTTGTAGTAGAGAGGTAGAATGATAATTATTTTCTTCACTTCAATCCTCAAAGGCTTTAGTGAAAAAGTGGATAATATTGTATCCCTCTAAATCGAAATAAGTTTCAACTCTGAGTATAACACATCTATGTAAAACAAGCAAAAGTAGTGCACAGGATGGAAGGAGTGGTATATAATATATCTTGTAGAGACTGCAGGTCAAACTGTTGATAATGTAGAGAAAGAATGAAGGAAAACCAGTTTGTGTTAAAAAAAAATGATAAAAATGATATTCTGTAAATGTTTGAAAAAGACCATAAAATAAATTAAATTGAATCTTGGATCCAAAGTAGTAACAGTTGTTATGAACCCAGGAAGCTTTGAATAAGACACAAGTCCTACATTCTGTTTAGACAAAGGTCTCTAGCTCCACCTGGATTTCATTCCTGTTTCAATAAAAATTTAGTATAAGTACACTTATACATTTTCTAGTTTATGTTTTTATTTTGTATTTTAACAAGGATGTTTTCCTTTTTAATTTGTTGAGTGAGATTGTTGAGTAGTAATCACTTAGTCCTCATGCACCAGGCAACTTGACCTAATCTGGTTGCTTGCAACCTGTTGCCTCAAAATGTGTAAGTGACCTATCTACATGCACTAAGCAACTTTGAAGCATCCTGATTGCTAGCAACTTGACCTGTAGTAGTGCAGGTGAAAAGTAAAGTGAACTCCTACTGTCTAGTGTCATTTTATTAGCTGTGGGTCTCAAAAGGAGATGAGGAAAGCTAATAGATAGAAAAATATGGACAGGATCCAGAAGAGACCAACACTGGGTGCATTTTATCAACTGATGAATGAACTTTAACTGCTAGCTCCATCCTGCAGAGTGATTAGCCCACAGCTACCATTTCTTACTGGAGTTCATCCAAAATTTAATGATAATCATGACATAACTGAGGTAGAATATGACTCAATATCATAGTTATATTTGAAGCTGATTGATCTTTTATGGTACCACCACATTACCTGAAATAGACCACGAGTCTACTTCTGGCCACCTATTTACAGACAATCAGGTTGCTATAGATAACCTTAGCCTATACCAAGCAATTTGGAGGCAAATTTACTGCATGTAAAAGTCAAAGAAACCAGATTGCCTCGAAGATGACTGGTTATGGTAAGCTTTATAACTAGCTATAGATTAGAATTGTAACTGGTTCAAATTAGCTTCATTAACTAAGCTGTGTACACATGAATGTCCCCCACAAGATAATGAAAGACTAGGAGTTGTTTAACAACCATAGTTGTAAATTGTCTCGGTTCTAGAATGTTCTTTTAGCTAGTGTGTTCTCACTTACTGAGCATGATCAGTGCCGTAGTTCTTTTTATGTTTCACTGTGTGGGTGGATGGCTATATAATATTTAATCATCCCACCCACAGCTTCAATCAGTCTTTGGTTATATAGTTAACTTCACACCCCTATTGCTGTAACTAATATTAATTAATTTCTCCTTCGTATACATTTGGGGCTTGGAGGAGTAATTGATTGAGTTAGTGGTGGGGGTGCAGTATCAGCCATCATATAGATTGATTCTGGTGGCACTTCTACCTGTTAGGCATTTCTGAGGGCAGTCTAAGTAGCTACCATAAGGCCTACATCATCAGAAATTCCACACAAATGGTATGTATAATCTCATGTTCCAGCCAATGCATATACACTTAATTTTAATTTAGTGCTGATGAGGACAGAGATTCCTTTTAACTACCACATTCTTAGTTTGACTATAACTAGGTACATGCACTTAGCTAACTAAAATTACAAATTATATGGTGGAAGAAAGAATGACTAGTAATTTTTAATAGTTGATTAAATAGTACTAATATTACATGATTCAGAGTGCAGATATGGCAAAACATTTCAAGAGCAGTCCAATTTATTTTTATGAGCCAGAGGCAGAGTGAAAATAAAGTCTGAGAGTGAAATATCTAGCCATATCACTCTGATCAGTGTAAAAAGTGGTTGATTCTCTAAATATCTTCTCTATATAGTAGTTTGTACTAAGGTTGATAATTCTTGGTGTGAAGTTGGCCATAAAACTAAACTCTCTAGGGGCTCCCCACACCCACAGCTCATATTTTAGCAGCTGCTCTAACCTGGTTGGTTAGGCTTCACTAGAGAAGATAGCTGTAAAAACACTCAATACTGGTGAGCCAGGCTGGTTGCTATAATAACTACAATAAGGGTAATGAAGTACCAAAGGTGCAAACCCTCAGTACTACTAAGCTATTATGATAAAATCTCTGACCAAAAGAACAAGCAATGTCTATTAGTTATTTTAATCAGGTATCAATATAGCTTAAGCAATGAAAATGGTACATGAAAAAGTTGTCTTCATAAGAGAAGAAGTTAAACAGGCCAGAAACACTTACGGGTATACATTTTCAATGTGAAATTTCACTTCTTTCAACTCCGTTAACTTCCCTGAGCTTAAAGCAAACTACACTGCGGGCTGCAAGAAACTGTTTGCTCGTGATTATGATGTGACACTGTGGGACATTACCCACAAAAGCTGGTGCCTACGCTGAGCTGAAAGCTTAGTGTTTTCCCAACAATTGGCCCGAAATTAAAAAAAGTAGCACAATGAAAGGTCCTAAATCTTCGTTCTGAGTGAGTTCATACCTAAATCAAAGGTTATTTGCTAGTAATCTTCAAAATCAGAGCGTGATAGACAGACAAACAGACTAATGGACATGTAGACTACTATAACCCTCTAAGCATGCGTGCTGAGGGTTAATGAACTTGGCATTACAGCATGAAATATATAGCTGGAATAAAAAAATCTGCTATATAATTTTCACTGAAAACTGGATAAAATTAAATACTATCATAGACAATTGTCATGAAATATAGACATAAAACAGCATAAGAAGATGTGAACTGTGAATGGGTCAATTTAGAGCCTGTAAAGAAATAATGTTTATTACAACATGATGTATACAAAGTAAAACATGTGAACATGCATAGTCAGTATTCTGAACTTGGCTTGGAGGCACTTTAAATAAGTGTTACAGTAGTAATGGCATGATTTGACACAATCACCAGTGGATGCGTGGGTGGGAATGTGAATAAACGAATGAATAAATGAACAAATAAACAATAAAAATAACAAAGCAAACAAATCCCAAAATAAACGAACAAATAATTAATATTACTACAAATAAAAATTTAAAAGATTATAAAATAAACAAACAGACAATATAATAATAATAACAATAATAATAACTAGTAATAATAATAATAGTAATAAATAGCAATAATAACATAATCATACATTATAATTAATAATTATTACTATTATTACAAATAATGGTTATTTATTTATTTATTTGTCTGTTTGTTGTCATGTTTGTTTTTGTTAGTTCATTTATTTACTTATTTATATTTTATTTATTTACTTATTTATGTATTCATTAGTGTATTATATAATATTTTATTATTCTATTTTTGCTACACTCTGGCACTAATCCTATTGCCTGTAGTAAACATGCTGACAATAGCTTAGTTGCATGTTGTTCAAAGTAACTCATTCTCAGTCCCATTAGCAAAAGCCTAAGACTCCAATTTGACTAAAAGCAGATATTCTAACCTGACACACAGACTGGTGGTTGGTCTGACCAACCTCCATTTTTACACATCAAGTATGCAGCTCCTTCCAATTGGTATCCCTTATAACATGAGAACCTCGCATATGTTCTAGTTTGTGTTAATATTCCATTTCTAAAGTTGGAATGACTTAGCCATGGACAGGATTGGTTGCCTATTGAGGAAAATATATAAAACTATAACAAAAATTAACAGTATTTAAGTACAAAAAAGAATAAAGCAATAAATTTGAATACTCTTTTCATTTAAAGGGTTAGATTATAGCAGAATATGTCACCGCTACATCCTAGTGTATGTTCAATACCAACTACTAAAACTTAATCTACAGTAGAGGGATGCTAGTGTATAAGAACAACAAAGGACAAGTTAACTTCAGTTAGTAGAGTTGTATTGCCAAGGTGATGAAAGTGGGGAGAGGGAGGCTGAGATAGTGAGGTTCATCCCCACAGATTTGTTGCTCGTTGGAGGGGCACAGAGGAGCACACAGGAAACACTTTTATAACACCTTATGAATTAATTACCATTATAAGCATAAAGTTGAATGATAATTCTATCAATAAAAATGAAGAATTAAAGGTGCAAGCCCTCAGCACTAACTATGCATTAGCTAGTTATTAAATCATATCTCATAAACCAACCAGGTATCAATATAGCTGTGCTAGAGGTAAATACAAGAAGTTATTTGCTCGCATGATTAGGATGTGATAAAATGGGGTTTTACCTACAAAATAGTACTTATGCTGAGCAGATAACTTAATAAAGTTGCACAACGAACAGTCCTAAATCGTCATTCTGAGTAAGCTCATGCTTAATTGAATGTTTGGTTGTGGGGTAATCTCCAAAATCAGATGGACAGATAGTCAGACAGATTGACGGAGGGACAGACGGGCAAACAAATGGATAGACAGACAGACGGACGGACTGACAGACGGACAGACTGACAGACGGACAGACTGACTAATATAATGACGGACAGACAGAAAGACAGACAGACACAGACAACAGACGGACTGGACGACTACAACAGTCTCATGCATGCGCATTAAATGTTCATAAGCTGCTTCACAATAGCCAGTCCAAACACATAAGTCCATTGGTATTCAATGCTGTCATTGTGGAAAATACGACAGTACAAAGAAGAGTATTGATAATCCTGATGAAATTTCAACATTTTTATGATGTCATGTAGATGCATATTCATAGATATTAAGTTAAATAGCTAGCGGCATTGAGTTGACTGAAATTGATATGAAATTCAGAGAAAGGAAAGAGAAATTGTTTCGAGCAATGTAAAACATTCTATTTTATTATTATTTATTTATTACAGCTATCATTATTTATTATTATCATTAATTATTTTATTATTAGTACTATTATAATAAAAAATAATATTAATTATTATTTTATTGTTGTTATTATTATTATCATTATTATTTTAATATTTATTATTGCCATGACTATAGAATCAAATCAGAACTTATTTAATTTGTAGCTAATATATAATTCATTTTTGTTTTTCATCAGCATGTGGTACAGTTGCCTCTCCACTTTGAAGCAATTCCCATCATCCCTGTATCGGGTAACTTGACATGCACATCAGAGGCTAGGGGCACATTTTATGAGCACATTACAGTAAATTTAGAAATCCCAGTGTAAAATTATAAAAAAAAAAATACATATGCAAACCTTGTAGTATTTCACTGGGGTATATAACAACTTTCAATCTAATGTTTGTGTTGAATCAACCACACAGATATCTTGGGCTTTAATATTGTAGACACTGGTTGTGGCAAAGACCATGTTAAGAGAAACATATAGATCCCTATACTCCCCCTCCCCCCCCCACCCCAACTCTCCTTCCCTTCCATTATCTCTACAAATATTATTATGCTGCTGAGGGGACTCACAATTGTGTGCACTCTTAAAAATGACCCAGAAATCCCACCTTGGAGAAAAATTCCAGATCTATACACTTTGCTATGACCAGTAAAAATGGAAAATATTGTGTTTTTAAAATTGAGCTTTTGTAATTCTCTTTGACACAACTTACTAAAGCTAAACTTACTAGTGCCAATTGCAAGGAGGATTACCAACACAAACCAGCTGAACCGGGACATTCAGATTAGATTAAATGACGGTAGCGTATAGACGCAGCCTGGCAGTTGTATAGGCACTCGTTAGGTTAGTTCTTTTGCGTGTAAAAATATGCAGAATTACTTAGAAACACAGAATTACCTAGTGCCCTGTAATAAAATAAAGCCATGCATCAAAGCTGTTCACCGGTTACCGTACAAAAATGAGAGGGTAGAAACGTTAAACAATGTTCACCCCTCTACTTCAGCAGTTGATGAAGCTATAAAATTAATTCCATTAGAAGACTACGCAGTGAAGTCTCGCTTCGTCTTGCGGCGCGAAACTAATAGCTATCGGCCGTTGCTCTTATATTCTCATTGATAAAAGAATTTACCGGGATTGGGCGCACGTGATCCATTTCCAATCCCGGTAGAATTATTTTATCAATGTTTAGAACATAGCTAACCCCTTTTTTTGTATTGTGAAGTAGGCATTCTATCCAGCATAGTGTTGTTCAAGTGAGTGCACATGGATACTAAATGCCAGAAGGGAGGATACCATAGTATCCCCTCCCTTCTAGAATTTTATTATTTTTTGTTTGTTTATGAGTCGAGCAAGCATTAATTAAAGAGTTTTTATTGGCGAGCGAGCCGAGCGAGCTAGACAGTATTAGGGGTGGATAATGCAAAATCGGGTATATTATGTTGTATATATGTATGTATGTATAGATGGTACGCGTGCCCTTTAAACGCGAGCGCGGGGAACTTTTTTCTCCTAAAAACAAGGCTTTTTAGGCTTGACCCCAGTTTATTCTGAAACTACAGCATTAAGCAAGCCTTACTAACTTAAGCTCAGAAGTGTGAGAAAATTCAGGCGAAAACGCTTGTTTTTCAGGACACAAAAAGTTGATTCGACCGGTTACTACGACATTAAAGACCCTTTTCCAGACTTAATTTCAAAACTTCTCCGTTTTATGGGTACGGAGTGCCGATTGTTGGTTGTCAAGAGCCATTGGTAGTCAGAATGCCGTAGTATTAATGCTAAGGAAGCTACTACTTCTCGAGGGAAGCTGAGGTAAGTACGCAATTCCATATTTGTTAGCTAAATATGCAAAATTAACTCTGGCCTTTCTTTTTTG
>WLWI01002898.1_pt1 | contig 14802 bp, 16 predicted proteins | sample 6701501 | NCBI WGS metagenome assembly WLWI01 (sample SAMN12718690, study PRJNA515312) | sponge metagenome | isolation source: marine sponge | host: Mycale hentscheli | place: New Zealand: South Island, Marlborough, Capsize Point | collected 2014-11-01
ATGATGGTTTGAGGAGCTGTGTAGTTATCTCTGGGGCTAATATAATATAATAATAGTAAATCTAATGATCTAGTCTAGGAAATAAAACTTTTACTCACTTTCAGTGGTGATAAAGTCAGTTGTTTTTACACTGAAATTATTGAAAGGGCCCATTCCTGTGTTTCTGTTGAAAGCAGCTAAAGAAATCCTGTAAATTGTGGATGGCATCAGTCCATCCAATACAACTTCCAATTCTTGGACAATTCTGTTTGTTGTGCTGTTTCTCTGCAAGTCTTCATATGTTATAGCATATGAATCAATATCTCCATTCCTCTGAGAACAATTCACTTCATCCCATGAAAAGTAAATAAATGTTTCGTTTGATTCAATGGTCAAAATTAACGGATACCCTGACGGTGCTGAAAAAAGAATTGCTACCAGATAATTTCAAATACATGACGCAACTTCAAGCTTACATTTTGCAGAGGTTCTCATTGCTATGCCATCACTCCACCTACTGCTTGCAAAGCCATTGCTGGCTCTGATTTGGGTGCTGTACACTGCACCTGCATCCAGTGCTGCCATTGCAGATAGAGGGAGCTGGTAAGTTTGATCGGTGTAGTTCAGATTATTTATGTTCCATGAACTTATGAAAGTACTATTGCAGTGTCCTCCAACCAATCGTATGTCATAGCTAATCACAGGGGGGACTGAAGTGCTTCTACTCCATTGTAGATGGCTCTCGCTGAAAGAAACTGAAGGCACTGCTACAGACACTGGGTTTAAGACATCATTTATTTCATATTAATTTAATATATGGATTAAGATTTATTTGATTCAATTAATTCAAACAATAAATAAAATAATTAATGCATTCTGACTAACATTTTCAACTCTGCATGGAGTTCTCTAAAAAGATCAAGTGTGATATTAGAATCTTTTATAATTTCTTCAGTTAGTGTAGAGATTCTATAATCTATAACTAAGTCTGGTTCATACCTATTACATCCGTCATATAACAGCTGCTATTTGCCTCGTTAGTTCCATTGGCAATTACTTGACATTTGAGGCACTCAGTACCATTGATCGTGATGTCCCTGCTGTGGAGTGTCAAATCCGTTCTATATGCTGAAGTTAAACGGTCTGTGATGATCGTTGTCCTAATACCCCCAGCAACCATTTGGTTGTCAAGATACCAGTGGACATTCTCTGCAGGCAATCCATTGCTGTAACAGGAAAAAACCAATGCCCCTCCAGAATTACTGACATTTAAAATGACTTCATTTAATTCTTGGTAGCCCGTGTACAATCCCAGGTAAAGATAAATGAATGAATTGCTGATGTTTACGATACAAGTATATATCCCACTGTGACGTGACCGGAAAGTACCTGTTGCCAAAAGTTCCTTTTGTTGCCTTGTGCTTGAACTAAGTGCAGATGATGTATACAAGGCATCACCTCTTTCAATAACTGCATTTCTTGGACTATACCAGTCTATTCTGACCTCTTCTTCTGTTGATGAACTTGCACAGACAATTCCATGATTACCAAAAATATCATGTTCTGTAATTGCTACTGAATTGTTTTTAAGTAATTCACTGGAACTGTCCAATGGTGTTCTTTTATAAAGTAAAGCTGCAATTATTGTTGATGCAAATGATTTATCAAATCAGAAATGGTTAATACTTACTTGTATTTTCTAAGTAAGCTAGAGAACTATGTAAAACGAAAAGCGTGAAGAACAGGAACATTCTTCAGATCAGGCTGCACGGCGCTATACGCAGCCACCACTCCACGCTCTAAAATTTGTTTCTTACAATACCGGAAGTAGCATACAGTGTAACAGGAAGTTTAGCTGAGCGGAAAAAACAAACAAACCTGCTGTAGCTCCTCCCCTGCTCCGCCCCCTCCCACCCTCCTCACACACCACACCACCTTCCCTACCCCCCCCCCCCCCCCCCCCCCCCCCCCCCCCCCCCCCCCCCCCCCCCCCCCACACCCCCCCCCCCCTTCCCTCCCCCCCCCCCCCCCCCCCTCCCCCTCCACCCCACTTCCGCGCCTCAGGTTACCGGAAACAAAAAGAGCTCTGCGCACACTAGCCGCCGCTCTCGATAATCGGGAGCCGTACTTTTAGCAATATAAAGCGCATCTTGTGTGTACTTCTCTTACCCCCGACTAGTTACCTGCGCGTGGTTATTAAAAGAAAGATGTGGGAGCTGAAATAAAGAAACGTTGTGTTTCTTCTTCTCGAGTGCGTCAGTCGTTGCTACCCAGTTAAATTTGTGTTGTGGGAAATACAAGTGAGTTATCTTTAGAGGTGTTAGTCAGGCCTGCTGCTGGCCCCATTAATGTTGGTGTTGTTATGATTAAATAACGCAGGTTGTTAAAAATAATGCTGTTGTTGTTGTAGCTAGCTAGATAGATATATATCGGGTGTTGTTGTCGAGACGAACTTGCGTGGTAATTGTTGATAAATTGTTTCTTTCCTCTCGTTTAGGAACCTTTGGACTAAATAATGAGTGCATTAGTGGATTATTTTGCAGTATGTGGGATCCAAGTGGAAACTTTGGAAAAAGAGCAAAGTACAGGTATGTTGTACACTCTTAGTACAGTAGACCCTCAGTTATCCGAACACCTCAGGAGAGGGGTTGTTCGGATATTTGAAAGGTTTGGATATTCGAAATAAGTGATTAGTCATTTACTGTATAGCTATATTTGCAGCTTCTCTTTGCATGAATCACAATTGCACCAGCTACAATAAGGTATTGTTTTGGCCACGCATTTTTATGTCCAACATATTAAGACGAAGGGAAGGGGCTCCTCTGGTACTGTTTGTCCTTATAAGAACTAAGTGCTAGATTTTGCAGTGGTTGAAAACATAACTTAACTTCTCTTCCAGCTTGAACTCATGATGGTGAAGTTTGCTGTGTGTGGGTGCAATAATTAATTCACTGTTTATACTAGTTAATGTTTTGGGAAGTTGATTGAAGTGGTTGGTAGACCATCCTTCAAGTCTGTGTTTGTTGTGACAGATTGCCGGCTCTCTCTCTCTATGCTTGTATGTTAAATCTATCAGCGAGAGTTCTTCGATTTTAACATACAACAAGAGGCTTGCTTTTAGTGAGAGCTTTAGATATTATTATTATTATTATAGACGGATTGAAATATTTGTTACTATGTCAAGAAATATTTCCATTATTGTTTGATGCATTCCTTCACCACTCATGTGTGAAGTTGAACGTGCCTGCGTAGCTCCAACTCTGTCTTGTTATGTTGTACGACACACCCTCCTCCCCTCCTCCTCTCCGGTATACGATGGCAGGGTCTTTACAACTCTCGTAGTAAGTGTTTCTATATACAGAAGGAGTGCCTGTGATTTGTAGCTGCGAAAGGCGTCGGGAGACTTGTGAACGTGGAGAGAAGTATTTCCGTGTAGTCTTGCACTTGATTTGTTTTTTTATTGCACCACTAACCCTCTGTCATCTTCAAAGAGACTTATAGCAATTGCCTGTGTGCAAGATATATCACAAATGACGCAGCTTGCCTGTGGACAAACTCCCAGTCATTGTGTGTGCAAGTTTGTGTGTGTGCATGTATATTCCTGGAAATTTGAAGCTTAATTCCAAGTTCAATTGGTAGTTTTAGTTCCGAGTCTGGTAGAGTCATTTTAGACCAACTGTGGCATCACGGTTGGATGTTAAGGTATGTATCCATGATCTACTGGACAGGAAGATGGAGTAGAAATACAGCTGGATGGAGCAGTGGCACTGGTTAGTACTCAGTGAGCAGAGCATGTGTGTGATCGATGTTGTGTCTTCTTGTTATTCTGTCCTCCTGCTGTCAACGGTGGGTATCGAAGACAACCACCAATACCGTACTGGTGCGCGACCATTATAACGGATGAATTCTTCATAGATTTGTACATCATTGCTGCAAAAGTTCTGTTTGCTGGCTTGATTATGGTTCCAATATGTGTTGGAAAAGATTTGCAAGATGGCATGAGACATTTTATAGGCAACAGTTTTTTATTCATTCTTTTATTTGTTTGTTTATTTTATTTTATTTTTTTGTCGTGAAGACTGATTCGGCTGAAGTGTTTGAAGCAGTGAGGGATCGAGTCGCATGAGAGGTGCTCTGTTTTAACTTTACCAATCTCATTTGAGTTGTTGGTGAATAGTACGAAATAGAGTATTTGTTTTTTCCCTCTTACATGCATAAACTACTGGACTGTGCGGAGCCTAGAGCGTGATTGTTGCTGAGTCATGCCCACCCTTGTCTCCCACTCAAACCAGAATGCCAGCTGTGTGCCAGTTGGCTGGTTTGCCAAGCATCATATCACAGAGCTAGTCAAGGGAATGCTTACTTTAAAATCATTTGTTGGTGAACCTTGGTCACAATGTTCTGGACTTTAATGAATTTCGTCACAAATTTAATTTCAAGTTGACCGGAGAGGTCAGGGATCCATTAGTGCCGCCCGGCCTAATGGTGATTCTTGCTTTCTGACTGAGTAACCAGGTGTTGAGGCTGTTTCACAAGTCATAGCATCTCTTGACTGGTGTCTATTGGTGGTCACGGGAGATGTGTGGTGTGGTGTGTGTGTGTGTGTGTGTGTGTAGGTTGGGGGGGGGGGGGGGGGGGGGAGGGGGGGGGGTGGGGGGGGGGGGGGGGGGGGGGGGGGGGGGGGGGGGGGGGGGGTTAAGATGTGGGCTTGTTCAGTTATTCTATATTCTATAATTGAGTTTTCCATTCCTCAGTGTGTTAATAAGCCAGACATTGAGTGGCTGGCAGTATGATGTGGAGGTATGTTCTGCCAACTTGGCCTTCAGATGAGATGATGCTCAGGGGTAGGGAGGGGGGGGGGGGGGGGGTTACAATGTAGGTAATAGGACACTGTAGTATTCCACTGACTGCATGATCATTACATTTGTTCTAAAATTTGTTTTATTAGTGATGGGATGTTGGCTCTAAATATGAAATTTCACTGAATCAGATCTCCTTGGGCTTCTGTAGTAGCTAGCAGCTGTGGTGTGGTCACTGGCCTATGGGTTGTCATGGCTGCAATACTGGATATTTGACTCTGTATTGTGTCTTACATCATGCTACACACTCTCTCCTCCCCTTCCTGTGCTACTCTGCCATTACTCTCTTCTTTCTTCACAGGCTTGTCCTATGCACCTCCGTTGAACAGAAGTTTCCAGCCGAAGGTCATGTGTCGTTTTCCCAAGCTAGACAGAGCCTGCAACCCCTTTGATGAAAACGCCATCACTACTGTAAGTGTTTTGTTCTAATTAAATGGTCTCTTGCATTATTACTATGTCAGTTTATTAGCATCGATATTTTATTTTTATTTTTTTTGATAATTCTTTAGTCTCTGATGTGGTTGAATCTGCTCTACCATGTAATCTATTCTATCTGCTGTATGGAGTAATAATAATGTTGTGCAGCGGACTCTACTGTAGCATTGCGTAGTGGCCCTTCTCTCTTGGTAGTGTTTGTGCTTCTGTTTTTCCAGTCATGCTATTGTTGTTGTTCAAATTGATTCAGTCTGGTTCCAAGTAGTAGTTGCCATGGACTAACACATCACCATCCACTTTTTCCTCACACACAAACTTAAGTTTTGTTTGTGGCTTTTGTAGTGGTTTTTGTGCGGAGTTCGCAGTATGTGTGTGTGTTTGTGTGTATCTTGGGTCTGGGTATGCAACTGGTGAAGTAAACGGAAAGAATTTCTATAGTGTGGTATAAATAAGCATCCTTGATTGGTTCTCCCATCTCTTCCAACTATTTTTGTTCTTTCTGATTTGTGGCTCTAGCGATACAATGTAAAAAGAAGAAGAAAAAAGTCAATGTCAGTGGTCAAGATGTTGTGATGTTTCTAGTGGCAGTGTGTACTGATCGGTCCATATGTCATGTGTGAAGTTTTGTAAGGTGATAGTATTTAACACTAAGTGTGATAGACAATTAGTACTAGTCCAGTGATGATATGAACTTGGCTGCAGCCCATACTGAACCCAGGGATATCATTTCTCATTAACAGCTAAGATGACCGTTGTGGTGGGGGTACTTGATAATCAGTGCAGTTATGGTACTTGGGTGTCATCTCAAATCAACCAATTACTATGCAAAATAATGTATTTAATATAAAACTTTCTTTTTAAACTTTTTTTTTTTTTTGTTAATTTTTCTCTTCAGCTCTGCATGCCTGATGGCCTCCGCTTCAAGAAGAATCTCCAGGACCCCGCCCACAAATGCATTCACACCTTCTGCATCACCAGAGAGAACGGCCAGCAGCTGTATGGGTCTTGCCTCACCTACTACGAACTGGTCATCGATGTGCAATTGCTGAATAATTTTGAGTCTCTCCAAAACAAATACTATCAGAAGTTTAAAGCAAGGGTAAACACTGGCAAGGACAACTTCTCCAAAGGGAAGGACCAGCTCTATGCTCCTAAATCACTCTGCTTCGTGACCCCCTTGCCTATTTTTCGCCCCCTGATAAGTTACCTAGAGCAGCTGTGGACTGTGACCGTGGGTAAGGTGTCATGTGATCTCCCCGTGGAAAGCTACCTATTCAATATCCTGTATGAAGTAAGCCCACCAAGTCCAGGAAAGCTCCTTAAGTTCAAAGGTGAGCTCTTAGGAAGGCTTCAAGGATAACTAGGGTTGTCAGCGTGTGGTTGATTTACTACTGATTCTAGTAAGGATTTAATTCTAATACAAAATTTTGTAGTGATCAAATAATTTTCTAAATAGTTCTGTGACTTGCTCACTAGATTGGACTGTGTTACAAGAGAGGCAGTTATCAGAGTGGGGATTTCAGCAAGATCTGGGGTGATTCTGAATGAATACATGTAATGTTAACTCAGTTGTGCCTGAAACTAACAGAGATGTGTCTGGAAAATAATGCCGATAGGTAAATCCAACATGCTACCAAAAAATAAATAAATAAATAAATAAAATTAACACACGACAATCGGGATGACAATTATTTTCTTCTTCTACTACTACTACTACTACTACTATTACTACTACTACTATCATTGTCATGGTCACCATCATCACAATCAATCAGTCATCTACTTTTCAAGAACAGAAATAGAATTCCTACAAAGGAAACCAGTTCTGTGGCTAGATTCCGCTGTTGGTATGTACGATAACCCCAGATATTACTGGAATCCCCCCAGATATTGCTGAAATCTCCTAGGTCTTGCTGAAATCCCCTGAAATCTATTTTCTCAATCAAGCCTTTTAAAGTCCATAGCCCCATGTGATTATCATCACCTGCCGGCTAGTCAATTGTCATCCTATCATCCTGAGTGTATGTTTCAGAATGAGGTAATGGTTTTCAGTTTCTTGGAATAGGAAGTGCAGGTAATTTCCGCCAGAGCCTGACTATCATGTTTGTTATGCAGACTGAATTAGGAAACACAGAAAGGGAACTTGGGACTGTTGATTCATTGTGTTTCCATTTAGGAACTAAAGTTATTCCCCCTCCCCTTTCCAATATGAGCTGGTTGTTCTATTTACCTTATTAGTAATAGTCACTTGTCCTGACTCCAGTTTTATACTGTAATTATTATAGCTACTGCATGTTGTCATTGAGTTCTGCTGAAATGCTAGCCGTATCAATCATAGGCTATCAAATGGATGATTGGGCAACTTTGCAGCGATTGGAAGCACTCCGGCACACTTGTGTTTGTGTGAATGAGCTAGGAATGGGTAATTATCTCTGGGTGAGACCCCCTCATCAGCTATTGTTTTTTATGGTTTCTGCTCTGTTGATTTTATTGCTGCACGGGATCCAAAGAGTGGGTGTGGCCAGGGAGTTATTCATAGTCATCTTGTTTGTAATGGTTTGTGTGCAGAGCTATCAGTTGATCTATTTCATAATAATAATAATAATATCATTTCATAATTTCTTTCTCAACCTTCTTTTACTATGAAAGAGAGAGATACATCTAATGAATAATAAGAACACCACTTATTTGTCTCTCCCTCTTTTTCTTGCTCTCCCTCCTCCTTCCTTCCTCCTGTCTTTGCCTGTATTGTTCTCAGGTCCACTTGGACAGTTCCAGCTGAGTTTTCCTTCGTCCACTGAGCTCCCGATGTGCGACTATTCATTCCGAGAGTTCTTCGAGCTGCTTGGTGTGAAGAATGTAGTCCGCCTTCTCTCCTGTCTGTTCCTGGAACATCAGGTTCTGCTGAAGTCTGCAGGTACATTAATACTGCACCAACGATTAACCAGCAAGATTATATAAATATGAGACACATGTTGCTACACTCTTGACTTTACTGTCACAAACATTTTTGTTTAACTGTAGGTATTAGCCGTTGTTAATTTTTTAAAGCAGTTAGATTCAGATATTGTGTATCGGCAATGTTTAATAATAATTGGCCTCGAGTAGCATCCTCACTATGCTGAGACACCACAGCTTAAGGCCTCAGGTTCCTTAAAGCGTCAGATTCACGGTATCCTAATCTAACTATTATATTATTATTATTAACAAATTATTGTACAGTGAAAGTTTCAACAGTGAGCCAGAATGGGTACATACATAGCAATATGTTGACCACATACACTGTATAAGACGGGAATCATTATGTCTATGAGGACACTAAATATTTGCGGTTTTGAATTCCGCAACATTCTGTCTTCATTCAGGGTCTTCAGCACCTGTCTGGCTTTTCCTCTCCCTAACACATTGAGACATTGTCTGTACTCTTTACTAATCACCTCATTGTTTGGACGAGCCTCAGGTGCTAACTACAGACAATATGGAGCCCTTTATGGATCTTCATAAATTGTGCTTGTATGCCCTTTGGTACCCATTGTGTTGATCTACCAGTCTGGAAGTTGTAGGCAGTGTGTACTGAAGTGTAGTAATTAGTAGCCTGGATATATTGGAGCAAGACTTCCTGTGTTGCTGAACAATCTGTACTGTTGCACATTTACTCGTTTGGCTGTAAAAAAAACTTAGAAGTACCGGTGTGTGTATGTACGTAGCTGTATGGTAGTGTATTATGGGACTTCATTCGAAGGAAGTGGAAAAGACTTAACAATATGATTTATTTTATAGTCTTTGTAAACATCCGTAGAATTGTATTATAACAAGGAGGTGTTTGTTATGTATTTCTTGCAGCTTATGAGCTTGCTCAGAATTAGATACAAAATTGTTTTGTTATTGGCTATCAAGTTAAGAATGGTTATTTCACCTCAAGTCATATTAGCGGAAAGTCTTCATATTCCAACACTTTCCTTTCTATTCCAGATCTAGAAAGGTTATCCATGGTGTCTCAATGTGCCCGGGCCCTCATGTGGCCCTTCTCCTGGCCCCACGTGTTTGTTCCGTTCCTGCCGGCCTCCCAGCGCGTGTTTCTGGATGCTCCCGTGCCTTACTTGATGGGCCTGCGGGTGGACGCTGGCTCACAAGAGAGCAAAATGTGCAGCGAGTTATCCAAAGTGGTACGTTTGAGTTGTGTGCAGACGTGGGGAGGGGGACCCAGTGAGGGCTGTTTGTCGGTTATTGGTAGAGTGACGTTATTAGTGGGAGGAATTGGAACTGCAATTTGATATGTGTGTATATATACTGGTGATTGGGTCAAGGTATTTGAACTGTCATGGCAAGAAGATGGTTGAGTACATGTGAACTCTCTACACTTCCTGTGCTACTCCAGATAGTGTTTTATCATGTAATATAATAGCTGGTCCTATTGCAATACTTATATTCATATTCAGACTTTTCAAATGATTAGAAATCTTCTTGACCCTTGTTTTGTATCATAGCAACTTTTTTCATTAGCTAGAATTCTTCAAAGAGCACAAATATAAAGTAGTCCATGTTTCCCCTAAGCTTCTTGTTTATTTCTTCTTTCAATGTTTGTAATCAATTTAGTTTTTGTATAATTGATCATTTAATTGTTCACGAATCCAGGTATCCTTGTGTATTGTGGAACTGGACAGTGGGCGTGTCCACTTTCCTGAAGACCTCCCCTCATTACCGGACGAGAGTAGGCTGGTGCTCAATCTGTCCCGGATTATCTCCGAACACAACGTGACGGTCCCTGATACCACAAACTGGCCTTACGTCCCACCTTCTCCTACAGACCGCGCCCCTCCCCCGTTCACATCAAAGACAGCTATATATGACACTAATGAGTGCGTTATGGCCTGAAAACTTGTTTACTAAAATGGCATACACTATTTTGTAGTTATTGTTATAGCCACATTAGTAGTACAAATGTATAATCTTTTCTTTTCTTTTCTTTTTTTTTTTTTTTTTTTTTTTTACATTTACATTGGCCTCTTCCTTGATAGATTCAAACAAGTCTTCCTCTATTGTGTTCTGTGTTCGCAGGTTGGTGAAGGAAATTTCGAAAAACAATAAGAAAATCAAGATTTCAGGGTCATCTGTAATCAACCCCAATCACAACATCCACAACACCACTGAAAGGTAAGATGGAGATGGTCTCAAGTCCTCTATGATAGCAGGATAGGTTTTATAAGGAGAAAAAGAGGGTTTTAAAAATGCTAATTATGACAAGAACTGTAATAGTGGGTGAAATAAGCAACATTGTTTTAGGTGGAGTCTTTTACTGTATGTTGAGTTTGTTCATCCTTGTTGTCTTCTAGACTTCTCTCTCCAACTTTGTCAGTTGATGAGGGAGCATATGACATGGAGTACGAGGAGCAGCTAGGACAGAAGCAGTGGAGCTATGTCCCGGACAGATTAGATGCCAGTTTCTCCTCTGCCATACGGGAGGCATTTGTGGAGTACTTTGTTGAAAACCTTTTGACTTACGACAAATTCATCATTGTGCCTTCTCAGGATTTAGTCCAATGGCAGAAAAATAGAGAACAGTTCCAGAATTTTGATAAGACTGCGTACCTGTCTGACCAGCCGGCCAACAGCAAGCCCTTTTATTCCGCCTTTTTGGAGACATCTATTTTCTCGATGTTCGTAGACGACAAGATTGTGGCTTTGAAGTGCCCAGAAATGTGCAGTAAGACTCTGAAGTTATTTGACACTTGCATCTCTAAGCACAGGGAACACAGCGGCTTGGCCAACCCACCCAGGACTCCGGGATACAGACACAATAGTACGTGATGAGACTCGTCTCACAGCGAGTGGTCCCTTCTCTCCTGGGTTGTTATATTTAGTCTTTCTCTCTCTAGTTAATAAAACAAAGTTGTTGCAGAGTATTTAAGGCATAATAGGAATGGTGCACGTAATTTTCCCTTAATATTATCATTACCTTTTTTTTGTTGTTGTTGTTGTTTGTTTGTTATTGTTTTAAAGCAAGTTTTCCCCTGCCCCTTTCTTAAAGCTGTCCTGCAGTTGTTCATTTGTTGTTTGTTTATTATTGTTTAGAATATCCCGGTTCTTATGGTCATAAACTTGGCGTCTAATTTTAATTTTGTTACAGCTCAGTTTTAACCAAGTGAGCTAAGAGTGTTTGGATAAACTAATGTCTGCTAGTTTTGTTAAGTTCTGACTGGCGGCCATGTTATGACCACATTGTGTTGACATTCATATAACATGTGTGCTGGATGTTATAGGTATTTCCAGTGAGTCAGAGGATGACATAATCGCAGATGGACAAGTGTCGGAGACAGCCCCACCCCCTCACACCCTCTCGTCTCCCAAGACCATTGGCCTTCCCTCCAATTCCACACCGAACAACACCCAGATGCCGTCGTCTTCACCTCCTGCTGGATTCCCTTTTTTGAACCCTGACCTTCTGCAGGTGAGTAAGGGCTAATAGATGTGGAAGAGATGGTGGGTGTGGCATGAAGGTGTGGTTAACATGCACATATTGTCAGGCGTGTCTGAGTGAAGCTCTATCTTACTAGTATTCATAAAGAGTGAGTCCATGGGAAAAGGCGGACACATTCATCTGCCAACTCCATGGTAGAATTCTACATGTATAGTGCTGCAGACAGACTAGGAGTAGTGCTTATGGGGAGTTCAGGGTTTGATTTGAACTAAGTTTAATTATTGTTTGTTTGTTTTTTGTAGTTGCCGTCAAACCCTCGTCACGAGCGATACACCCCGCCCCCATTGTCTTCATCCAGATCGCCAGTGTCTGACAGAATTAGGCGTAATCCAGTAAGTACCTTGTCCAATGGTAACAGTATTATATAGAATGGATAATTCAATAAACTTCAGTTTAATTTTTTTCAATTTTTCTTCCTTTCCTTCAGGATATCTTTTCTGCTCACAGTCATGCCAAGTTTGTCAGTCAGCTCATGCGGGAGACCAGACTGAGAGTAAGACATTTCTTTAAAAATAGTCCATCCCCCTCACCTTCTTCGTGTAACCTTGCCCTTTCCTTGTTTTGAAATGCTCCTTATCTTCCTCCAGGTGAAGCACATGCTGGGGTCAAGCAGAGAGAGTGAGAGTCTGATAGAGGAGAACACACACATAGCGTATCTGTGTGACTTACTGGAGAGGATCTTCGGCCATGGAATAAAGAAAAGAGAGGTATGGACTACACACTGGATAAGCATGCATATTTCCTCTCATTGCTGCTAAAACGATTTTGTGTATTTATTTTTTTATTATTATTTTTTTTTTGTTAGCCAGTCAGTGTGCATGCACTGTATTTAGTATTACTATGTGTATTAAATTCTAGCATGCTTTCTTCGATGTGGCTATATTTTTTTTAATAGTTTGTGTGCTATAAGAACTAATTGAGGTGCATTATTTTTTGTGTACCATATTACCTCAGAACCAGTCCCCAGTGTGGACCCACTTGATGGCTTATGCTGAGACAGTTGGTAGGATGGAGTTCAGGACAGGTCTGGGCATGGGCTCCTCTTCCTCTCCTCCTGCGTCTGGTTCTCCGCCTCCCAGTTCATCTGTTCCCATTTCTCGACCTCGCTCTGCATCCCTCTCTTCCTCAACTTCCTTATCGGCCACTTACAGTATGCTGATACACACACAATTGAATTTATATTAGTTTGTTGGAATTGTACATAATTAGTGACCAACTAACTGAACTATTGTATTCTGCTAACTTGTCATACATTGAGTGGTTGATTGGTTGAATGATTTTGTTTGATTTAATTGAGCTTAACTTCTTGCTTCTTTAGAGAGCAAACCGGGACCAGTTTCTCCAGCGGTCATGAGTAGTTCTGCCAGTCCAAGACCAGGCGGAATTCGTTCACACTTCAGAAAGAAGACGCCCGAGCTTCGATCGAAGGTGGAGGGCATCTTACATCCTTCTCCCTCATCATTGGTTGAGGATCTCCTGTAAGTTCAGTTATCATTAGTGTTTCTACCCCGTGCTTTAAACAGACACTTTGAAACTTAATACTAACTAAGCCTTTCTAATTTATTGCACTTAAAACTTCTGGAATAGCTCGAATATCAGTGGATGTATATTCCATTCTGGTATGTGTTACACAACTTTTAAAATATTTTAAAACGGAAAATTGTGGCTGTCTTTTTTTCCTTCTTCTTCCTCTTTCATTGGAAAGCAACAACACTTTCCCTAGAAATTGCCTAGTTTTTCCCTAACTTTAAGTGTTTACAAATCTAACAAGTACCTTAGAGACAAAGTTTGTGATTTTTATGAAATGCTTCAGGTGAAACGGTTCTTTCTTCAGAGGAAACCCTCCCAATTTCTGGAGAGTTCCGTGAAGGATTCTGGAGTTTTCTTTATCTCGAAAAGATTACAATAACAGTTTGTGAAGAAATGCAGACACACTTGGTGGAGTGTGGATAGAAGAGGGCGGGTTAATGCAATAATAAACATAGCTGGCACTTCCTTATAAGGCAGTAGGTGAATTCCATTACTTGTGTATCACATCAGGACTATCTTTACACATGGTAGTCCTTCATCCTGGGATGAAGAACTATTATATACAAATTCTATATCTAAGATATTTCTGGGATGGATCTGAATTCCATTATATCATTGTCCTCCCCTCTTTCGGGCAACATGTTACTATCTAATACATATACAACAGATTTTATTGTAATACATTGTATTGTACTTCATTTCGTGTCGTCACTAACTTCTCTCCCCCACCCCCCCCCTTACAGGGTGGTATACAACATGCACGAGTTGAAGACAGATGTAGGTAGAGCTCGAGGTTGGGTCAGACTGGCTCTGGAGAAGAAGGCATTGTCCAGACACCTAGGGGAGTTGTTTTCTCACGACCAAATCATCACCAAGTAAGGACGTCTCCGAGCCAGTTAGTTGTGTCCCCCACTCAGTTTAGTCTTTCTTTTTTATTTTTATTTTTATTTATTTATTTTTTTTTTATTGTAATTTTTAAAAATTCATTTGTTTCTAGTTCCCGATACCGTGAGTATGCCTTCATTCGCACAGAGGATGAGCGTGAGCAGTTTCTCTATCATCTGCTCACCCTCACGGCCAGGGAGTTCAGCTGCTTCACTTCAGCCTTTGTGCAGACGAGTAAGTCAACTCTGAGGAGACATTGGACTGGTGGGGGGATTGTGTTCAACTCGTTACAGCATATATATGTGTATATACGTGTTAATTTGTGTGGTGTGTGTGTGTGTGTGTGTGTGTGTAGCAATGAAGTATCAAGTATTAGTTGTGGCTGAAGCCAAACGGTTTGGTCTAAGCACCTCTTCCTTGTACCTTGACCTCTCTGGAGACTTTAGGGACACTGGCAAGATACAAATACCCAAAGGAGAACTGGAGATGACTCTAGAAGTAAGAGAATAGCCAAAGACCACCTAATTAATACATTTTTTTAGGAAGGGGGGGGGGGGGGGGGGAGCCAGAATTAAGGGTTTTTTTTCCTGAAAATTTTAAGAAAGGGTTTTTGGGAGGGGTGGTTGTTTTTCCCTT
>WLWI01002902.1_pt1 | contig 14800 bp, 8 predicted proteins | sample 6701501 | NCBI WGS metagenome assembly WLWI01 (sample SAMN12718690, study PRJNA515312) | sponge metagenome | isolation source: marine sponge | host: Mycale hentscheli | place: New Zealand: South Island, Marlborough, Capsize Point | collected 2014-11-01
CGTCAGGAACTTAGACGTATAATACAGCGTCCAGTGTCACTACAGTGAAAATCCATGGTGTATAATGTACTCATGTTGACCTAGTTCGAACACAACGTACTCCAGTCTGTGCTGCCGCGGACTGGAAGTAACGATCGAACTAGTTCGAACATAACGTACACCTGTCTGCGCTGCCGCTGGACTGAGATGCTATCTTAGCCCCAGCGCTTGACGTTTGTATATAAGGGGTGATTGGCACGCTCATCGGAGGCTTTTTTTTCTCTGCACATAGTCCGCCTCCATGTGCTAAAAACTGTGTCTCTAAAATTTCAGTGTTCTCAGAAAATCTCTCACGGCTAAACAAATCGCCATCACACAAACTTCAAAACTCTAGAACAAAATTCGAAAACGCTGATAATGACGTCACACCACTTCCCGCTAGCAGACGAGGGAATTCCGTTGATCTCTAGCGTCATAAAGTGTTGCTCCGTCACCAGGCAGTGTTGTCTTAAAAATAGTCACATACTATTTGGTTTTGATGGACAAAACCGTTTGCCAGTTGATTTCGACCATGAAAAGAGGTGAGTTGATAGATATTGAATCAGTATTTGTCATCATGACGAAATATCGATGTTCACGTTTCTGCTTTAGTTTCTGCAGGTGTTTTTAGAGTGAGTCACTTTTCGCTGTTCCATCAAAAGGGTTGAGACACCTGTTGTATGAAGTTGCATTATTTTCATAGATATAACAATTGTATACAACCAAAACCTTATCCGAGGTCCCGAAAAATGATTGATATTGAAATTTGAAGAATATCATATCATGACATTTGGTTAAAAGTAGACAATCAAACCTTAAAGTTTTGTGCATAAATTAACGTATCGGCGGTTAAAATGCCTCATTAACATATTTTGACAGGAACGGCTACGAAAATGTTTTGATGGACAATTAATTTCTATTGATTGACAACTTGTGGAATTTAAGCAGATCGTCACTTACATGTTACTCTTTAATATGAGTAAGTTTTATGAACTAGTATGTCAATATTTTTGTATATATATCTCGCTATTTTCGTCCGCCTTAGGGACTTCTGACACCGATCGGGAAATTTGACAGCTCCCGATGTTGATGTCATGTGACATTGTAAACATTGAATTATTTTTTATTTTAATACAAATCAATGGAACAAATTTATGTGATATATATTTATGATGAGTATATATACCATATCATGAAGGAAATTTAAACTAATTAATTTTTTGTGGCGCATATTTCCCATGATTATACCATGTCAATTTCCCGCCAATTTTCAACGAGTGAATGGAAAGACGTGCTGGAAGAAAACATTGCTTTATAACTAGCATTGGTCTATCAGTTGAACGTTTCATCACCTTTTACATAAGCATTTGACACCATACTTTTACAACACACATATACACAACTTATTTTTGTGCAGATAAATCTTTTTTGCAACTTCGCGATTGATTCTAGATCTAGAGTCTACAGTTGTGCAAACTTTGGTTTACAAGTTTACTGTTGTGGACACATTCTGTCTCATATTTTACACTTAGACTTAGTTACAATTAGTGAAATATCATAAGGGAAGTAACGTTTGCAGTATAGAAATATATACTAAGTTACAATTTTGCAATATTAGTAGATCTAAGAGCTGCTGAAGTAGAATATTGCAGTTGAATCTTACACAACCATTGTTTGGTATTTGTGTATAGAGTGCTTTGTTGGAATTTTATTTAAAACCGGTAGTCAATAGAATAAGAATAATGACAAGTTACAGCGCCAATGTTAGGTCAAGGGAAGGTGCATGGTGTCCGAATGGTCTCGACATGAAAGATTGTGAATTGATGCTTCTGGGTGATTCAATGCTAAGGTACATCTCTGAGCATATTCCAGAAAGAGTTGGTGGATTTGTGCCTGGTGTCTACTTTAGATCTGGGGCAAAAGTAGATGATCTCTTTGAGGATCATAGTGCTCAAGAGTTTATAAGCAAAAAAACACGTGCTTGTATCATACACATTGGTACAAATGACCTCAAAACACCGAGTAGCTGTGTTAGTAGAACTGTAGACTCTTTGAAGGATCTTCTTGGTCAAGTGCAAAATAAGAGCCCTGAGTGCGAGATTTTCATCTCGAGCATAATTCCAAGGAGTAGAAATCACTGGAACAAGAGCCCTTTTCGTATCGTGGCACAGCAAGTGGCACAGATCAATTGCAAAATATCAGAATTCAATCAGATAGTCTCTAAATTTTGCACCACCAACAGCCACTTGCACTTTGTGGATCATGATAAAGAGTTTTGGCCTGAGGGTCAATCTGTAAGTGGCCATCTCCTGGCAAGGGATGGATTACATTTGTCAAGTAGTGGCGTCAGTACTGTAGCAAAAACCTTGCTGAACACAGTGGAAACTTTTCAGTTTCTTAGAAGTAAGGATGAAACTTCTCAGTTTCAAGCCAGTGAACCACTCTCTTCTGTTGTTGACCAGTCAAAACCTTGTAATTTAACAAATGAAGAGAATGCACCTCCAGTAGGTAGTGATGTAGATGTAGAATACCCACCATTGCCCCATCCTGTAGGTAAAGGGAGCACTGCCTCACCATACAGCCCAGCAGATCCTGCTCTTGTTGTGACGAGAGCAGATTTAATTAAGATCTCGCCATGGGCGGCAATGCTCCATAGGGTGTCACAACGTAAACAAAACCTGGTTACTAGCAGTGGTAGGTCAAAATGTGGTCGGCTTTCTAAAAAAAAGTATTTCTCTGCTTATCAAAGTAGCAAGAAAGTTGTTTCAGCTGTTCGATCTAGGCCCAGAGTGGTGGTTAGCAATGCAGAGAAAACTGTCACTACTCGTAACAGATTTGCTGTGCTTGCTGTTGATGAGGAAATTTCGTCACCATCCTGTGTGTCCTCCAATGATTCACACTCCCGTGTATCTGTTGCTCGTGCTCCTGTTGCAAAGGTTTCAAGATCATGTGCTAAATCCTCACGTTATTCTAACTTGCATGCTGCATCTAATAGACGAAGTGTATCTACCTCTGCTCCTATTTCCTCTGCCTCTCATGTGTCTACTCAAACTACCACTAGCTCTCACGTGTGTGCTCCTACTTCCTCTATCCCTCAAGTGTTTGCTCCTATTTCCTCTATCTCTCAAGCGTCTACTCAAACTACCACTAGCTCTCATGTGTCTCCTTCCTCTAACTCTCATGTATCTGCTCCTACTTCTACCTCTCAAGTGTCTACTCAAACTACTGCTAGCTCTTGCGTGTCTGCTCCTATTTCCTCTAACCCTCATGTGTCTACTTCTACTTCATCCACTCTTCACGTGTCTCCTACTTCCTCTACCTCTCATGTGTCTGCTGCTACTTCCTCTACTTCTCGTGTGCCTGTGCCTACTTCCTCGCATGTGTCTACATACAACTCCAGCATAGCCACTTATTTTGATGAAGAGTGGATATTACATGATAGTATTCCATTCACTCTTGTGTCTCATGGTTTGTATCAAAGAAAATCAACTTCAAAAAACATGTGTTGTGACTTAGAGATATTCTATTCAGAAAACATGTTTTCTACATTGATACACGAAGAGCTGGATGAGAATTTTCTGAATGATGAAATGGCAAGCAAACATGGTTTATGTGGAACAAAAACAAAACAAAAGAAAGAGTATTCTAAAAAGCGATATTTTGAAGTAAAAGTTTTTGGCAGGGATACCAATATTGTGTCCACTTAAGATTTATAACACGGTCAGACGTAAAACAGCATGTTAAAGAATTAACATCCCGTAAAGCTGTTAGGAATGCAATCATTGTTTGTAATGGGAATGTAAATTGTGATAAAATGTATCCAGGTGATAAAATTTCAGTTAGTCCAGGTCTCCGAGGGGGTGGGAGAAAGAAAGAGATTCATAATGGGGCCCCTTGTTCATCTTGTTTCATATGTAAAAGCCCGGCAAGTAGTGGAAACAGATATATTCATTTGTGCCGCAAGATGGAAAAACATATGGATTTTGTAGAATATGTGAAATTGAAGCACCCTGATATTAAAGACGATTCCTGTGTTTGTAGGACATGCGAGCGTAAGATCGAGCGAATGATGCAGCAGCAGTCCGTTGCACCTACAGATCTCCCACCGAGCAAGAAGCCACGGACAGCATGCGCTGCTATGGAACATCTTGGCTTCACTGACTGTGGTGATTCCACTATCACTACAGAGTGGGATCTGAAGACTGTAGCTGCAGGTTTGATGTATCAGGGAGAGGTTGAGCCAGTTAATTCAGATGTGCTAGTTTCTTTATGCAAAAAACATTATCATTGTGTATATGATGTAGTGAAGGGCCGCAATATGAAATGCTGTGCTTGTAATATTAGTCTCAGTGAGAAATATTCAAATTCAAGAAAGTTTTCTTGTAATTTCTCAGGGTGTGATCAGGACTTCTTTGTATTACTTAGTTCTAAGGCTTCGAGTTACTACAAACAAACATTAACTGTTGAGAGGGATTCAATTTTTTGCAAGAAGTGTTATGATCCTTTCATAAAGATAATATCTCAAGATAAGCTGGTATTTCAGAACCCTGCTGTACACACACCATTACTATTAGATATAATAGCTGAGTATCCAGCTGATGAAGACATGGACAGCTGCCCAGATACTACACAAATAGAGGAAGCTGCTTTCAGTGCAACTGTTAGCTATTTGGCACAGACTTTTCTTTAAAAAAAAGTGATAATTCTAAAAAATTTATATAAATTCTACAAGTTTAAAGCAGATAACTTGGGTCTGCAAGGTTATAATGATGATGCTATAGATGTGTATAATGTTTTGAAAAAGGAACAACAAATGTTGAAATCACTTCAAATTATTTTTGATTCGGGATTAACAGTTATTAAGCTTATTAGCATCTTATTAGCTTCATATCTCATTGGATATTACATCTAGTGCTTTGAAAACACATGCAATCAATTCACATAAGCATTATGTTTATTGTAATTAGGTGGCTTGGCTAATTAGCCTGATGGAGGGCGAGGGATTTAACCACATTAGTGTCAAATACTTGTTTTATACAGCTTTTGATGCTTTTAAAACTGTGTTGCAGACGATTCGCTGTGGACTCGCTCACTGTGCACACTGTCTAAATGGGTCGACAAGCCAGCGGTCGTCAGTCCTCTGCATTCACTTTGTACACGTACACATAGGACTCATTGCCTTGACTGAATGGGTCCATCGACAAGCCAGTGGTCGTCACTGCTCTTCCTTTACTTTGTACACATAACCCTCATTGCCTGTTTGAATGGGTCAACAAGCCATCGATCGTCACTGTTCTTCATTCACTTTGTACACAAATCCCTCATGGCCTGTTTGAATGGGTCAACAACCAATCGTCACTGCTCTTCATTCACTTTGTGTACAAAGCACCCGTTGCCTGTGTGAATGGGTCGACAAGGTCATTTTGATACTCATGTGGATATTACTTCAAGCTGTATACATGCACCATATCATATCTTGGTTGAGACGTATGTCGTGTGGGTATAAGTCCGAACTTGTTACCTGCACAATAATATTACCGTTGTGACTCAAGTCGTGTGGATATAACTCCGAACTTATTACACGCACATAATTTCACTGGAGTGACTCAAGTCGTGTGGATATAACTCCGAACTTGTTACCTGCACATAATATTACCGTTGTGACTCAAGTCGTGTGGATATAACTCCGAACTTATTACACGCACATAATTTCACTGGAGTGACTCAAGTCGTGTGGATATAACTCCGAACTTGTTACATGCACATAATATTACCGTTGTGACTCAAGTCGTGTGGATATAACTCCGAACTTATACAAATTTTATACAAAACAATGGAGGGCACCCACCCACTGATGAAGAGCGGGGGATATAACCACGTTAGTGGCAAATACTTGTTTCTTACATCAGACTCCATATACAAATTTTGATTGTTTTGTTTGTATTGTAAGTACTGCTGAGTGTGGTAATTTGCCAAATCTAAACATCTATTTGAAAGGAAGTAAGAAATGTTTTGAACTTTTGTTTTGCCCTTTGTTTGAACAGATTTTTTATGTAAAAAAAACTCATTCAAATCACACAAAATTTTCATTGACAAGCATATTTGTACCACAGATATACTTCATAATATTTATTCAAATAAATATATAATCCATTGCAAAATATTTTGTTTCTTTTTTCTTGTCAACATTGAATCCCTAGGTTTGATCCCGGCCAATGCAAATACATTTTATACCAGGCAAAAATCTATCCTGTTCAACAGATTCTTATTGGGATGTTGCTGAAGAAGTTAAATATGTTTCTTCAATAAGTTTAAATGTGGACTGATATGTGGTAATGTGTAAAACTTCCAAATTATGCTTTCAAATGATCACTGGCTGCATGATGAAAATTTTGCAAGCCATAATGTCCTCAAATTTTTCATAGTTTCATAGCTTGTGGCATGAGTGCACTATGTACCACATGCTGTGATCAAACTTACAAGAAAACAGTTCTTTTTCAGGAGCACCCGAATCAATTTTTTAAAAAGTGCCACATGATTTTAAAATCTTTGGCAAATTTTCTAAAACTGAAATTTACTCCGATCCAGCTAGTTCCTCAGAGGCCTCCTGGTAAACAAACATCGATAAAATAAGCACAATTTTCCTATTAAAATACTAATGTATTACTTAGAGCTAGTTTTATCACAAGGCTAACATGATGACTTATAAGCGTTTTGAAAGACAATTTTATAGAAATGTTGCTGGAGCTGTTCCCTCAATTTTGTGAAATTTCCCAGCCAGATCAATATTGCAAAGGTTGAGTGCTCATTGAGTGCTCCCGCTTTTTACCTGCCAAATACATTTCTTTCAACTGTAGCAAATGCTATAAAAAATAACAGTAATACAAGCACAACTATACACAAAAAAACATGCATCTTGACCTCTATCTCTCTCTCTCCCTCCCTCTCTCTCTCTCTCCCTCTCTCTCTCTCTCTCTCTCTCTCTCTCTCTCTCTCTCTCGCTCTCCCTCCCTCCCTCCCTCCCTCCCTCCCTCCCACACAACTGATGTCATGCTCCGGAAATATATCACACGGACTCGGACAATGCACTGTAATCCACATCGTATATTTGTACCATATGCTGTGAACTCTTATTAATTATTCCAATGGAGAATCAAACTTTGCATTTGTTCCTGGCACACGCATACTTCAATACCAGCATGACGTCTGATGTACTAATCATAACAGTACATAAGTGTTTTATAATGTAATAGTAATTCAACGGCACTAAATAAAACTACTGTGAACATACTAATTGATTCTGTGATCCAATAACAAAACAAGCAAGATCATCAAAACATTCTTTATTTTGAAGTAATCTTATTTTGCAAATTCACTCGTATAGCATTATGATTTTTGCCTGAACATTTTGACATAATTTGCATAATTGTGGATGTCATTATTTACACGTTATTACAAAGATATTAAACATTTCCCTTAAATTTTCTAAATACAAAGCACACAAACTTACAACATTTAATCAAATAAAGAAAAATTAAATCCTGTTTGGACCCATGAAAATATATCATTCTTCAGCAATCCCAATAACTTTTTTTTTTATATTTCAATGCTTCTTTTGATGATGATGTCTTTAAAAGCCGACTTTCTCGATTCTTCTGAAGCTGATGTTTTGTTTGGCAAGGCGCTCATCTCAGCAAATCACATACTCGGGTTGAGGACTCCTCCTCTGTAACAGTATCATACTAGTACTTTAAATAATCGAATAGTACCAATAGCATCACCGTCACAATTATGCACATACCAATGTAATACACAAGTTAAAGTTTGATATTACTCCAGCCCGTTTATGAAATCTCATACAATGATTCCTTTTTCAGGTCTTTTGTACTGTTTTCTTTTGAGGGAATTATTATATCAACACAAGAACTGTAGCCACACAAGGAAATGATCTATCTCAATTACTGCAAGTGAGGCGCTTTAAGCTGACTGCTCGACGTGCAAGAAATAATTCACATGGTTCCTGCAATCTTAGTTCACCTTGTGTTACCAACAAATCAGTTACGACAAAACTTGGATTTTTGCTACTAAGGATATTTGTAATATTCTGAATGTCTCAGCTACAAGAGACATACACAATGCTTCTACCCATTTTTATCTATCACAGTCTTAACCAGTCAATAGGTGTCAAATGTTCCGTGTTCTACGGTCTGCTACAGCTGCACATACAGTTTATTGGTCTTAAATTGCATTGGATATTAATGATTTAAAGAACACTGTCATCAATTGAACGTGAAAGTCTGACAGCGATAAAGTCCTTAATAGATTAGGAAGGCTTAAACACAATTGCAATAAATCCCTTGTGCACTTACCTTGATGGCAGATTGTTTGGTTCTTTCAATGCAACATAGGCGGCCTGGCACATACAGATAGGGGGTTGTATCATATCCAATCTCTGAAATATTGGTTTTTAAGTTATTAGTATTATCGTCAACATTGATTGCTTTTATAATTGTTAGTATAAAATCAACACATGAATGGTAGTACAGTAGAGTCTCAGTAGAATGGTAACTTCAGTAGAATTGTGACGAGAGTGTAATGTACAGTTTGAGTTTACGGCAGCAGTATATATATGTGCTTTGTATTAAACAAGAAAACATATTTCTTCCTTTCGGAGCATTTTACCTTATGAATCAGTTTCTATGATCCATGACATAGTTCAAAACCATCGCGTACAGTAGTGTCATTTTCTCCACAAAAGTTCTCTTCTTAGATCATTACTGGTTCGATATTTCATTATGACAGGCATCCAAACTGATTTTAGGACATGATGAAAGGTGCACCTAAACAGAAATGCAAATATGAAACACATGGGATTCTGAGAATACGAATTCTAGTATCGCAAGGGCATCTGCAAATAAATATGTAAAAATATCAGTATTTGAGATCTCATAGCCAGAAAAGAATTATGGCGCAAATCCGTTTGCCGGGCATGACACATTATGAAATTTTCTCCAGATAATATCTAGTTAACACTCTTTCTTTTGGTACCTCTTTCTCGTTGTTCACGCTGTGACATCATGCCTTTTGTTATCGCTTTGAAAACACACTGAAAATTTTGAGTAAAAAATGAGCGCCAGAAATGGCGTCATTGTCACCAAACACACGTCAATTACACATGCACATGAACCCTACTGTCCCGTAAAAATTATACCACGTTGTTCGCCGTATATCACTTTATAAGTGACAATAGTTTCATACCTTAACTCTTCTTAATTTCGTCAAAATTTATGATTTACTGTTAGTTCTCAATTTGCAGTTTTGGTGCTACGGAAGTAGTCCGTCGTCTGCTATTTCGGTGAAGCGAAATTGACGCGTACGAGTCCGTTATAACGCGCTGGGGCTAAGATAGTATGGATCTCTGGGGATGTCGTAGTTCGAACACAACGTACTCCAGTCTGTGCTGCCGCGGACTGGAAGTAACGTTAGAAGGATTTTATACCATCGAGATGACCGCGGGGAAGATGGCTGGATTTATTCAAGAACGCGAAAATATTGTGCGCGGCCATTTTGACAGGCTCACCAAAACGAGGCTCAGACTCTAATTGACCTTTGATACAAACTTTTGTCAGATTCATGTCGTGTATATTTTGCAAAAATGTGTTCAAATTTGACGCAATAAAAAGAGCATACATAACTGAAAATGGGTGCCGTAGGTTAAGTGTTGCAGGGAATCAAAAAAATAGTTTAAATTCGACCATAAAAGACATAGTTTTTCAGACTTTTGGACTAGAGATAAACAGTGCAAGTTTTTGCTGCAAGCAATGTGCACTGATAATTTTTTAAATTCCAACTTCCGTAGACATTTTGAAGAGAGCAAAAGATTAAAACGGAAAATTACCGACCACATTAACTCAAGTTAGTAGAAAAATAGACAACTACGTAGTAAGAAAGTTACTAATGCTCAATGTTTTAGATGTGCAAGCAAGAAATAAGAGCACGTTTTGCATAAAAACTAATCATATACATTGCACTTACGTGTTATGAATATTAACCAAAAAGTGATTTTGAATGATATAGATTTAGTTCAAGAATTAACTATTCTGATGTTAATTGTTGTGTGAATTAGGAGATTTAATCAATGTGGAACATATGATCCATTTCGCAATGAACCAGCTCACCATAATAACATGGATATAAGCTAAACGTTATCATTTCCGATAATTTGATTTGTGCCCCGTTATTGATTATCATATATGATGAAAGAGTAACTTTACATGTATACAAAGATGTGCATAGCTATCAATTGTATTTCATGATAACATCGAACAGATCATGGATAACATTAATAGTTCATAATGTAACACAAATGAACAACGTAACAAAGGTTTTCATCAGTGTATTGAAATTAACTTGTCAAATGCTTGCCAAGTAGTGATGAGTATGTTTACATTGAGATATGAATGACATATATATATATATGAAACACGTTAATAAATCTCACTGACACATAACATCCAGCAACATTCATATAATTAATACACATATTCAAAGTCTTTCATAATGCTATTAAAACTGCTTTTCTGAAACTTTAAACTGTCCTAATGAATATTCACAAGTACGCTTACAAACACATATTTACATGAAAAACACAAACAAGGGTTTCATCAATGTATTGAAGTTAACTTGTCAACTGCTTGCCAGGTAGTGATCAAGCAAGCTGCAAAACCGATAAACATTACAAAAATTATAGTACCAATAGCAATATCAGAAACAGTACTACAACACATGAGTCTATATAGTCATCAACCTTCATATATGCATCAGTCATAATGAAGACAAGAGTGCAAAATATACTCTTCAAATACAAAACATACGAAACGTATAGTAGTCATAATGTACACATATTGTGATAAACACTATCACTCAGAATAACATACATTTGTAATCGCTGAATTATTATTATAACTGTAGCATGCAAGTAATTAAAAAATTCTCATATTAGTTCATAGGCAGCAATATCTGACTAACAAATACAGTACACTCTCATTATTACGATGTTGGATATTTTGAAATACTGCTTAATACGATGCTTTGTTAATATCCCTGGTACTATTTGCAAGATTTAAAAACATCTGATATATCATTATTCTGGTTTTATCGATTTTTGTTTCATATCCCAGCAGTATCGTAATAACGAAAGTATACTGTATCTCCATAAGTATACGTGTATACTGTTTTTTATGTTCAGGTTCTGTATAACTTCATTTGAAGTAAGATCAGTGTCTACTCAGTACTTCTTTCTTGAAATTCAATTTTACTTTGACTGTTTCTATATCTTCTACTATAAGATCATCATTAATAATATTATTGTGAATATCTACTTCATTTGGAGATTCATAATCACTTACAAATAGCCTAGCATCATTAAAAGTCATTATCAAAATCAGGGCCATTTTCCTGGGTATACAGCTTTGAGAAATATAGTTTCCATTTCTTCAGTACTTCTGATTGGTCCGTTATACTAGATGTCGGATACAGACGACTGAAACATAGATGAAAGAAAGTATGCCAATGTTTCTTGGATGTGACTTTTTAAGGAACCTGTGATAGTTATCTGGATTTTAATGACAACTGCTTGACTCTCCACTTTTCGCTTCTTTCCATCAACATTCCTCATGGATAGGCGTCTTGTCTCTCAAAATGTGATGCTGTAACAAATTATGAACCGGAATTAAGTATATTTTCTGACATCAGTAAATTTAAATGAATAAAAAAAATCTTTGATGAAAATTCAAATCAGGATTATCTAAACCATTTTTAATACATTTTAAAGAAATTGATAGGATTGATCACATTCCAGCGAACATTTCAGAATATGTTGTTACTTTCATGTCTGGATTTGGGGTAGCTCTGGATCAGCCTCGCAAAGATATTTTTTACAAGTTCTTGTTATAGAATTTATAGAGCATAATTTTCACATATACTACATGACACTGATATATCTTCAAATGTGACAACAGTATCATTTATAAACAACAATCAATTATAATCCTCATTAATTAGAAAATTAATCTACTTGGCTCTGAAATTTTGTAGCAATAAGTATTGACACCCGTAGAGATAATTGCATCATAGTTTAGAGGAAAATTCAACTCTTGGATGATATATATTGTTTATATGTTGAGACAGAACAAGAACAATTCAACCTCACAATTCAATCTAAGCCACAAGAATTTTGGATTTATAAATGGGACTCAGGCCTAGCAAGTGATGTACTAGTAATTAGGTGTCATACTTCTCAAGGACTATTTATCCATTCCAATATGTACAAGAACTATAACATGGATAAAATTAATTGAATATAATCCTATAGCAACTTAAAATTAAAATAAATTAAATCCGATTTCACTTAATAGTATGCTCACACTGTACAAGGTAGGTGTTCATAACCGTGTTGAGTGACGTGCTATAGCATTTTCATACACTGACTGATTATTGGTGATTCACTGATATTCTGTACACTCTCCAACGTGTCTTTCTTCATCCCTAAAAATTAAAAGCAAAGTAAATGTATAAATATCTGTATACAACATACATATGGAGTCCTATATCTTATTCTAGTATAGACAAAAGTAAATGTACGGAAACTACACTTCCCTCAGAGATTTCAGGAGTGAAATTTATTTCTTTTCAACTGTTTTGCAAAGTTCATTTATTTCCTTTTTTTGTTCTGCAAGGTTCTCCCTGCTACCAGATGCAGCGTAAAGCAAGATATTTGCTGGACATGTCTTATTCGTTCAACTCCACACCTCCACAATTTACTGTACATGTACGAACCCTAATAATTGACATGTCAAAAACAATCCTAAAAGCTATTATCTAGCTTTTTTGAAAATTGACAATACCCCTAAATCTAACACGGTGATAATTCATACACCCTGAACAATATGTTGCTGTATCGCATCTAATAATCAAACACACTGTATTTTATTTATTTTTTGTTTCAACCTAAAAAGACTACAGAAACTATACAAGTTTAGATCCCATTCAAAAATTAGTTATGGGATCATGTTCAAAGAATAGATATGTTGACGTACAGAATATACAATTTGATTCGATGTTTCCTTGCACTCGTAACACTTAACTTCCACTTCGCACAGCTGGTGTAATTCCTATTATTGTAGAGACTCCCTTTATTATGACATTGCTGGGATCTGAAGAAAGCATCGATATAACCACACTTTCGATACATAAGATTTTTTTAACCTTGCAAACAGTAGCAGAGATGCTGATACTGAAAAAAGGATTGTAATAAGCATTACAGCGAAATATCCGATATCGTACTAAAGAAAGACTGCTATACTTTACACTTCACATATTCGATTTAGTATCTAATAAACCATGCAGCCATTTTCCACATTGTAGATAATTGATAATTGAAAAATAAATGATGATAGGTTTTTCCTGCCACATAGCAGGAAATTTCTGTTATTACAGATGTCGGCTAATTGCGATATGCTGCAAACTTAATTCGAACTTTTGCCAATAACCCGAGTACTTCAAGCAAGGTTAAATAATATTAGCTATATGACTTACATGTATTTACAGAGAATATGTTCATGTGGATGCTATTTTTGCCCCCATATCGCAATCGAATCGTAATCGTAATTAAACAAAATTGTTCTATTCACATACCCAGAGTCACAGAATTTTTTGCATGGTATATGAATTATTAGTGTTGCTCCAATAATACATGTATCTTATATAGTATGATGCAATTACACACCTTTCAATCTTACGTTTGTAAATACCATGTGTCAAAATAGAAAGCTGCAAATACAAGACTTGCAAAAGATTAGATTCTAAACTTGCTGGAAGCCAAAGTAATCATGGAGCAAGGCAATCCTAAGGCAGAACCAACATTTTCAAGTCTTAGGCTACATCATATATATTCTATTGGAAATAATTACGTCCGTGAGAAGTAGAGATGAATTACCAAAATAAGTTTATTACGAAAATTGACAGCTGTATTTTAGTGTTTGACAGGTCTGAGTGGACGAATAAAGAGGAAAACTCACCTGATCTAGTCGGTAAGAATGCTCTGTAAATTTTAAAAACATGTCGAAACATGTGATCAAAGATTAAAGACTGTTATAACATACATCCAAGGCTGTATTCCTTCAATATTTTATATGTTTTGCTGTCAAATCGTTAGCATCAGTTCCTGTCGTCGCCATGTTTGTTTGAATGATAGAGTTTGCTGACAAGAACCGCGTACCACGTGAGCGGTGAGCAAAACAAATGGCGGCGAATATTTTGCCCATAACACTTTTTGATGTTGAATTGACAGCAGTGTATCCACGATATGGTTCATTAAAGTCGTCACAAAGTGGTTTTTGTGTGTGATAAACAATCTGACCGAAAAAAATCTAGCCAAATCGATCGGGAAAATAGCGCGCACCAAAAGTGTGCGCGCTGAGGTCATCTCAACGGTATAAATGTTTTCTAACGTTCATCTCAGTCCAGCGGCAGCGCAGACAGGTGTACGTTATGTTCGAACTAGGCCCACTGACTAGTGCAAAGAAGTGGCCTAAAACATCGTTCATTCATTCCCTACTAGACTTAAAGACATGTTTACACATAAGCCAAAAAACGTGACTTTTCAATCAAGTCTTGAAAATCCTTCAAATTTATACAGACACAGAGGCTTTACAAACATGAAACTTTCAGTTTCAAAATCTAGCCAGTAGTTTGTCATTAATTGCAATTTGAAATCTCTAAA
>WLWI01002904.1_pt1 | contig 14794 bp, 16 predicted proteins | sample 6701501 | NCBI WGS metagenome assembly WLWI01 (sample SAMN12718690, study PRJNA515312) | sponge metagenome | isolation source: marine sponge | host: Mycale hentscheli | place: New Zealand: South Island, Marlborough, Capsize Point | collected 2014-11-01
TGTACACAAAGTAAATGACTAAGTTCATGAAAAATAAAGTATAACTATATCAGTTAACATATTTTTGTTTTTGTACAAAGCAAGATATACAAACAGACAGCACCGAATATGGAATATGGAAATGCAAGGATAAACATCATGGAAACAAAGAAATAGAGTGCCACAATAAATGAACTTTTAAAATTGATAACTACAATGTATATATATGCAGCCAAAATAAAATACTGCCAATTTAATGACAAGTTTATATCGGAGTGACCTAAGATTGTGTATGAATTATTGTCATAGAATAATGCAGAAACAATTAAAAAGGTAATGAAAATGATAGAATATACAAGTGAAATTATTGTAAAAACTGGCGAGAAACACAAATAAAAGGTTCTATAAAAACATGGTATGTGATCTTGCACATAAAAAATATCTGAAATATTTATATAATTAGTAGGAAAGAACATAAAAAAACCAAGCTGTGGCATGAAATAAACTAAAGTAAGGGTGGTCCAGAAATAAGGGCTAACATTTGTAGATCCATTTGAATTATCAAATTCATATTTGGCTCTAAGAAATAGAATGAAAATAAGTAATACCTGAGCTACTGTATGGCAAATTGTATGTAGTATGAAACGTAAAAATACTGCTTGAGAAAAAAAAAGGAAATTGAACACACACATCAACCAAAACCTACAAGAGCTACATTTTCCTTCTTCATTGTCAACTATATCTTTGATAAGTTTTAGAATGGTTCTTGATACTAGCAAAAATCGTACCAGGTACACCATAACTATATATACTCCAAGGAGTACAATAAAGTAACCACCTTCATACTTTCGATAGCTAAAATCTAAGATATCATAATCCCTAGAAGCTGCATACTTCAAAATATGGCAAAGTAATCTTGGGTACAGAAAGAAGTCAGCTAGAAAAGCCCTCACAATAGACAAATATTTCCATTCAACTGTAACTTGATTCCTATTTTCCACTTCTTTAAGTACTTCTGACTCAGCTGAATCCTGATCTGCATTATTAGGGGTTGTATTTCTAATGGTACCCCTTAGAGTATTGCCAACCTGAGTGTAGGAGCACCCACTGAAGCTTCTACATCACTTCCACAGGTGGCCATAAGAGAGTTGTTTTCTTGAATAGAGCTATTACTTTTTGTGTTAGTATGCCCATTTTCTTCTGCTCTCATTTTCACCAAGACTCGACCATCAACGGAAGTTTCTGCCAGTTCACTAGCGGCTTCTGGGGTATTATTGTGTTGAATAGAATTACGTATTTCGTAAGTATCATCTTGATTTTCTTCTTCTCTCAATTTCACCGGTTTAAAAGTCCAAATGCAGCGATAAATTACTCGAACTGAGGCGTCGGCTATAGCCCAGATAAGATAAAGTGCGGCGAAGACTGCTCTAACCGTATCATAAACTGTACGATGACCTCTAATAATCAGTTCAACGGAGAACCCAAAAATACTTATAGATGCTATCAACTGAACAATAACCCAAGTATCTACAGCGGGTTCCTTCACCAGTGGGAAAATAGGCCTTTTGGTCTCAAATCGTCTATGATCTCTTTTAGTTTGCTGTGTTTCAGGAAGACAATCTAAGCAACCACAGGTCGGTCTATCACAATTCATGACTTCTTAATGCGCTGGCCCAATTTGTACATACACGCACAGTCAGTAGCTAAATACTGTTTAAGGGTGCGGCGTAGCGAAACAATAGATAGCGGAAGAATATATGTCTGGAGAGTAGAATGGATGGAAATGTGGGTGGAGTGTATTTAACCCTAAGCGCTCATGCGCGTGATGGGGTTAAAATAGTCTTTTTGTCTGTTCGCCAGTTTGTCTGTCTGTATGCTCTGATTTTGGAAAGCAGTCCTTCTGTGTTACTTTTTTAGTTTTTGAATTTTGGGTCTATTTTTGAGACAACGTGAATATTCTGCCAGGCCAGACCCTTAATTGAACGCAAGCGAGGGAAGGGCTAGTCAAACTCGCGTAGATTTTTTGCTCTGGATGATTATTCTCATTTTTCCTTATTCTCTTATTCCACTATGCTATTTCATGCCTATTATTCCAGAAAAAATTCTAGCTTAATCTGGCAGGGCCTACACACTACTCACACTTAACGAACACACGATTTATCTTCGTAGTTAAACTATTGGACAATGGATTTTCAAGTAAACTGTTTCAAAGGACTTATAACTACGACAAATAGCGCTTTTCCTTACCTCTGCTACTAATTCGAATAGACTATGAACTCCGGTAAGTTCTAACTGCACCCCCAAAATAATTCAGAGGGGTGAACAATTATAATATACGAGTGCTAGCACAAAAATGCTTGGGTCAAAGTAGGTAGGTCTACATTCACACACACACACACACACACACACACACACACACACATACACACACACAAACTAGTGGTGTGCTTCAGCACAAATGGGAGTGAGCTAGCCTTGCTTTAAGTGGTAACTAGCTATGAGCTAGTTATCACTAGCTCACTAGAAAAATAGTGCCATTGGGTTTGTTATGCTTTTACAAAAGTTTAGGCATTTAGATCTGCTACAGGACTACATGTGGCTTACTTTTCAAATGTCTGCAACTCATATAATACACCCGACTTATGTTCGTTACGTTTTTATCGGGATGACGTTATGAGCGGAACAACTGACCCTAACCAATAACGTAAAGCATAGCTGACCCAATGAACTTGAAACCTCCTAGTGTGCACGTATGGCTTGCTGACCACCTCTCTCGCTCCACCGACAGACCCACCTCCTCAAACTGAAAAAAGTTAGACTATTCTTGGTGTTGCATAATTCACCCCAACACTTTCGAGTATATCCTTCCACTGTGTTTAAATATTAAGACAGTGGTCTCAGGTTCCTGAAGACCCTCATAATGTTAACTGAAAATGTGGGCTTGCTTATCGTAACATAAAGTACATGATCACTTGGAAATATAGGTGTGGGTACTGATCAATTTGCAATTGTAGTTTTTGTAATTATAATAAATGATCACACATAACAATCAAAAGGGTGTGGCTTCAATTTTGGATGCGACAGTTTGTTTCTAACAGTTCAGACAAATCTTATACTGTGTGGCACATATTCTCAAGTCAACACACAACTGGAGCAATCTACATGTACGTACCTAGAGTGACAGTGACAGCAATGTACAGTACTTGTCCTGGGCCCATGCATCTCACTCGCCTTCTCCTCCCTTCTACCTCCTCCTCCCCAACCCAGTACTGTGTTTATTTAGTCAACTTTGTATTTCAAAAGTACAGCCTGCTTGTTGTAAGTTAGTATGACATTTCCAATGCTGTTGATAAAATGTTAAATGAAATTTCTTAAAAATAAAAATACTGTAAATTTCCAGCATGAAGAAGCTCTTAAAGAGTTGGATTATGATAGTGTCAGTGATAGGTTTAATTGTCCTCAATGCTCCAGTAGATTTTCGTTCAAACCAAGATAGAATTGTCACTGGAAATGTATCCGTATCCATGGCAATTCTTGGACACTCTTGCATCTCCAACCTGTAACAAAGAAGGAAAAGTAATTACGTTACCAAGGGTCCAGTGCTCCTTTCAGGGATGCAATGCTGTTTTCACTATAGCACATCATTTGATGTTACACTGCTCATCTTAACACGATAAAATATGAATACTTAATTGGAAAACTAAACTATACATCATGAATGTAAGAACGTAAAAAAAAAAGCTAGTAAAGGTACTACTTACTAAGGTGAATGAAAGAAACCACAATAACACTTTATATATACACATATGCATCTGTAAGTGAATACAATATATGAGTTTGTACGTGAGTAAACCAGGCGTGATGAGGCCCACATCAAACATCTTCATTGGTACCTTTACATAGCAGCAAAAAACTCTACAATTTACTCGTTGGGGTGGTGTGGGGCGTCGCGTGTGGGGGAGGGGGGGTGGGGGTTTGTTGGGGGGGGGGGGGGGGGGGGGGGGGGGGCTTATAGAAAGCAATTTGTATTTATAGAAACTATCATTTCACAATAATTTTAAATGCCACAGTTGGTCATGTCTGTGTATGTGATACAGAGAGTACTATACATATGATTGCAATGTTGTGCTCGCTCATTTATCAATTTATCAGCGGAATCCTGTAATCTGTAATGGCATCAAAATGTTAACTTTGCTCTGGGGTGTTGCTTGCCACTCAGAAGGACTCCTTTTGTTACAGAAAATGCTAAAGTAGCAAATTTAAGAGTGTTAGTGATCAGCTAGTTCAAATGCATTAAATACAAATATATCTTAGAAATAATGCCTGATATATAGACACACTGACAAACTTCGGTTGCTTCCCCTCTCAAAACTTGGGGCTGGAATTGAAAGGTGGACTGTTGACTGTTCTATATTCAAGGACATGAATAAAGTCATGGAAGAGAAGAACAAGATAAGATTATGGCGGCCACTGATAATGTTCCTGTGAGCTATGGTTTCTTCTGAATTTGAGGGCAAAGTATGCAGGTGTGTGAATACATTTTGTTTTAACATATACAAATCTTGGGTTTGTTAATTGGTATACAAAAAGTTTTGGTCCGTTAGCGGAATATGTACCCAAGAAAGTTCAGCTTGATGCCATTACATCATTGTCTTGTACTTCGTGCTGAGTGAAATTACTAGAAGCTGAAATGAGGGCAGCTGTTTCTTTTTTCTTAAAGATTGGCATGAGTTGACTCGAGTTGGTTAAGAATTTAGTGCATTGCCTTTCATTTATATAGCAATGGTGTTCTGCAGCTTGTCTCATTTAAATCGTTTGGTCAGGCAGAATCAAAATGAGGTGTGGCAATTATTCACTTAAGAAAGATACTCCTCAACTTTTATCCTGTATGGTTTAAATAATTTCCATATGAAAGAATGAGGATTAATTTAATGAGGGAAGAATTTAGTGAGTACAGAGTATAAATAATACAAAAATTGATGGTATTTGGTTTATCTTTTATTACATAACTTTCAGTCTGTTCACATAGATTAAAATTCTTCCTCATTTCATATAACTCAAAGTAGTAGTAGACTAAGTATGAATATGTAGTTAATTATTTTTATTAAATTGCTCTACTGAAGAAGATAATCCCAACCACTGACTCCCAAAATTCTTGACAGATGACTAAATATTTTATTTTATACTTGGTATACTATGCATTGATATTAGACTGTTTGTTTTATGTGTGTGACTTCATTTTCTATCTATGTATCTTCACTTATGTAAAAATTATATATAAACTTTAACAAAGTGATGCATTAAATAACAAACAATATATTTGCATGCATCCAATTTTTACATAAACTTGAAATGTAATGCACTTAACATATAAAAATTGTTTTTTATAATAATTGTTACCATGTTTCTGGTAGGTATCACAATATTTCAATCTCAGCATTTCTTCTGTCTTAAAGTTGATTAGGAATACCATAAGCTCCACATTGTGAAAAAGAGAATTCTTCTTCATTTTCAACCTTGTTTTTCATCGCAGCCACTGTTTCATACAGGTGGAAATCAGGCAACTCTATATTATCAGGTATTACATCATCATATTCACTCAAATCTGCTGTAGGTTTTTTAGGACTGCATGACACAAACAAAAATACCAATAATGACATTTTGAGTGATATCTTGTCTTTTACCGTGAGTTTCTAAATACTTCAAAAATACTTACTCATTGGAAGATTCTTTTATTGAAGCTCTTCTAAGTTTTAGCTTATAGATAGCAGTAGCTATTTTAGTAATGGACACGATAATTAGGACTGTGAGGAGACAGGCCATGGAAACTGAAATACTGATGACAAATAATGTATCAGTTTGTGTTTCTGAAGGTTTGAAAAAGGCACACTCTACTTCATTTACTGAAGATATAGCTACAGGGCATCCAATTTGAGCTTGTAGAAGCTTTCCATTCACCTGTAGTTCAGCACCTGCTTTTAGCCATTCCTCTATGTAGGATACAAGTTTCATAGTAGGTAATGCCATATTACCCTTAATGAATGCTCTGAAAGTAAGGAAGGATGGAGAATATTGAAGGCACAAAAGAGTCCCATTAGAGATGAGATCATCAATAATATCACATTCACAACTTGATGCCAATTGGTCTAGTATTTCTTCTTCAATATCCCTGATATTTTCCACATAGTTGTCACTCTAACATAAAGGCACATTTTGTGGAAGTGATCATGAGACAATAGCTAATTGTTTTTTTTCTTCTAACTTACAGACCAACTAGAACATGAATCTGGTATTTTCAAAATCACCTGAAACCAGGTACCTAATACAATTACATAGAGAGACTGTGAGATTATTTCAAAAAAGAAAGTTTTTATAGCGACAGTAATATTAGCTATTCAAGGTAATTCAATATTTTTAGCTTAGCAGCATTAAAATTAGATATATAAATTCACAATACTTTCGGCTCGTCAGTTGTGAGGTGTATGTTTAAAATAAAATACACAAAATTGTCAACAAGAAAAATGCACTTAGCCTTGGGTCAACATTGACGTTAAAATTCTTATAGGAACGGAGTCCAAGTGGAGTTGAGCTCGAGGCGTTTGTCTAAATTTGTCGTGGTGTTGGTGCTCTGAATGATTCTGTTAGCCTCCTATGTGTGGAAGTAATTTGGTACCATTTTAACAATTCTCGATTCACTCCAGTTTACTCTGTGACAGGTGCATGTAATGAAATGCCATTTTTGTCATCCATTCTTTTAACTGCATATTGATGTTCTTTCAATCTTTTTTTCTAAATTTCTGCCAGTTTCACTCACATACACTGAATCGCAGTCCTTGGATGGTATGCTGTATAACACTCCTTCTTTTTCTCCATTGGTGTTGCTTGTTAAACAGGTACAAGTAATTTTCTCAGAGTTGTTGTAGTCTGAAAATTTACTTTGATGTTCAGGGGGCGGCAAATTCGCTCAATTTTTTTTCCACTAATACCTTTGATGTATGGTAAAACCAAAAGTTTTGATTCATTTTCTGTGATGGAATTCATTCTTTTTGATTTTCTATAACAGTTAATGTTTGTATTTATAACTGATATAGGATAGCCATTAGCTAGGAAGGTTGTTTTAAGATGAGCTAATTCTTTGTCCAGTATTGCAGAGTTGCAAATTGATGTTGCTCTAGAACTCAAACAGTTGACTAATCCTGACAGAATTCTAGGGTGGTGATTCGATTTGTAATTAAGATAGTGATCAGTGTGTTTTCTTTCTGTAGATTGATGTGATGAAGTGACCATTCTCCCACTCTATTTCAAAGTTTAGAACAAAAAATTGTTATTATTTTCTTCCTCTGTAGTAAATTGTATTGACATGTTTTGTTATTCAGGTGGGACTTGAAATGTAGGAGGTGTTGTTGTGTATGAGGCCATAATGCATTAAGGTACCTGCACCAGAGTGATGGTTGAAAGGGGAAGGTACTGATTGCATTATCTTCAAGATTCTCCATGAATATATTTGCCAGAATTGGAGACAAAGGAGAACCCATTGAAACACCTTCAATCTGCTCATAAAATTGGTCTTGGTAACAGAAATAGGTGAATTTCACACATAATTCTACGAGATCACACAAGTCATTTGGAGAGAATATTGTTCTCTCATCCAATTTGTTGTCTTCTTCAGAATGTTGACGGTTTGGACAATGGGGACTTTTGTAAATAAGCCTACATAGATTTATTTCAGGATCATTGATTATATCAACAAAATGTGTAGAGATTTTTACATATGATTTTGAATTACCTGATATTGGGGAAATTATTTTGACAATAAATTTTGCCAACTTGTGAGTTGGTGATCCAATAGCTGATACTATAGTTTTCAAAGGAACATTCTCTATGTATTTTGGGGAGGCCATATATTCTGTGGAGATAATTTAAGTCTTAAATGATCTCTTGTTAGATAATTCTTCTCTTCATGCTTTTTTGAGTACTTTGTTTATTTTGTTCTCAATTTTGCTGGTTGGATTTTGAGAAAACTTTTATATTATGTGGTTTCATCTGCTAATAAATTCTTCTTTTTTGTATTATAATCACATTTGTCCATTAGAACAGTTGCATTGCCTTCATGGTAAGATGACAATACTATTATTTCTTTTTAGGTTCTTTAAAGCTAAGTGAAGTTTATGGCTTAAGTTACTTTTCCTTTCTGTAGTATGTTGGCCACTCCAGTGCGTAGATGTTGTGCATCTTTTTTATTGAGTTTTCTAGCAGTATTTCCTACAGGTGCAATGATGTCAAATGTTGGAATTTTGGACTTTGATACAGCATTTAAGAGTTGGTAGGTTAATAAACTTGTTTATAAGTTTCTCAAATTTTTTTATTTGTTTTTCTTTAGTAATAATTGTAAAGACCTTTTGATAGGTTTCATCGCACCTTTTTTTTTTGAGAATTGTCCATTTTATTGGTGGGATCAAATTTTCAATTTCCATACAAAGTTCACGAATTTCTTCCCCAACAAAGTATTTATTTTTGTGTACTTCACTGATTCTCTTTTTGAGTAAAATTTTGCTAAATTGGCTCTGTAATTTTTGCTTTACATTCATACTTGTGCTTGCAGGAATTCGTATTCTCAAACCTATAGGAATGATATTATTATTCCTGCAACTTATCAAAAAGTTTGTGCCATTTTTTTGTTGTTGTATTTCAAGTGGTAAGCTTTTTTAACGGTCAACACTTCACAACTGAAGAAGGCTTACAGCCCAAACATATTGTGAATTTATATATCTAAGTTTAATGCTATAGCTAAAAATATTGAACTACCTTGAATTACCAGAAATAAAGTAGTAATGAAAATCTACGACAATATTAGCTATGTTCAAAAATATAAAAATTTAAGGGGGGAGTAAAATTTTTTATGTTCTTCTTCCTACTGTAATACCTAATGCACATTGTGATTTGGCATCATTCAATTGGAATGCCCACACTCCATTCACTCCTACATTACTGGTCCTAGTAATATTGATGATACTGGCAGTTCCAGATCCTGGTACATTCTCAAATGATTCACCATCTCCAGCATCATATCCCACATGTGCTGCATTTCCTCCTAGTCCATTTATTCCTCCTGAATCATCTCCAGTAGTCCATTCTATGAGTCCATCAGCGTAGAGGAAGATAGCAAAGGACTGGATCCCATCACTTACTAAAATACACTGGAATGTGTTCCTCTATAAAACATATACAACAAATTCTTTCTAACAGTCAAATATATGAAGTGATTTTGTGTATTTTGTGTTCATTCTTATGAATGATTGCGATTTAGTCTGTGTTGATACTTTTAGCCACAGTTGTTGGGTGTTTTGTGTGCTGCAACATTATAACACAAGCTGGACACTAATTTTGCATTTATCTATAGCTGTTATGGCTACTTCCCTACTCCACTTATGGTTAAGTCAATGCATACATACTGACTATATAAAGACTAGTTTTCAAGATTATGTACCAATAATACATATTGATTTGAGATACTTTGAATTACTCTTTTTCATTTAAGAAACATTTAATATTAATTTAATGGTCTCAACCAATATTCTTTCAGAGCTGAGGTGTATAATACACCACACATACCTTGCTGAGTGTTGATCTATTGTTGAAGTGTGGTACTTGGTCCCATGTAGCAACGAAGAGAAAACTTGGCTCAAAATATTTCAAACAAAAATACTTCTTTACGTTTTGCTTTGCTGTTTGTAACTGATCCAATTGATTAGTGTGTTCTCCAAACCATACAGAACCATTTTGTCTTGTGTCAGAATCAGCCCAAAATGGGGCAATTAGCGGGATTTGTAACGGAAACTCTTGTGGATCATACCACCAGAAACTATGATTTAAAGAGATAATTCCATTGTTGTTAACCTAAGGAAAAAATATCAGTAATTAATATTGGCCAATAACTAATTCTTCGTACAAATAAGGATGAGTAAATGTTGTCATAGAAGGGAAACTCAATGTCCACTGTAGCATTAGAGCTTCCATCCAGGGTTGGTCCAATAGTAGAATCAACATCTGGCCCAAAAGGATAGAACTCACTTAAAGGGACCGATAATGATCTCTGCCAACAAATTGAAAAAATGAATAGCAGAGAAACCATTTTTTTCACCATCCTGCTTAGAAAACACTACTGCTGTGTACGCTCCGCTCCCAGACTGTTTCTGGTAGTGCCGGTTGTTACAGAAGTCACAGTAGCCCCTCAATTGGATATTGATAAACATTGCCTTTTGCACTTGATCAAATTTGAAATTTGCTTGAAAGTAAATAGAATTTTATTTTTTTTTCTATGTTAATTGAAAACTGCAGTAGCTATCAACTTGTTTTTGAAAACAATTTAACCACTTTTCCCAAAATATTGACGTTGACAATCTCTTTATTAGTTATTTCCTTTACCCTAATTAGATGAAACCTATACTACCCTGAAAACATTTTCCAGTACCACAACACGTGATGAATAGGTATGCCACAATATTTTAGTGGTGGATCAAGATTTCAAAAGGGGGGTTCAGTTTAAGTGATATCCATGCCCACATAATGTTTTAAGAAGTTTAAATTAAATATTAAGCAATAACTAGTGGTGTGCTTGAGCACAAATGGCGAGTTTTTAAATTAAGTATATGCGGTAAAGGGGATTCAATGCCATAGTAACCGCTCCCAGCAACTGTTTGAATTGAAAAAGGAGCAACAAAATCAAGTCACGTTATATAAATTTTTCTTTGTGATATTCTTAATAGTAGTTGTAACGCACAATACTTTCACACAACTGAACATACACCTACGCAAGACTTACCTTCGTGGTTCGTCTAGTGGACAATGAATTTTCAAGTAAATGCTTCGGACAGCAGTACCTTGTAATTCTTACCTCCAAATACGACCTCACTTATCCAACCTATGGACCAGGGAATTTTGGAGAGTACAAAAAAGAGATATAAGAAGAGTTTATTACGTCATTTATTAGTGCAAAATGATTGTTTTTCAAAGAGCACACCAGAAATTGTGAAGGAGTTAACCTATCAAAGATGCTGTGTTTTGGGCTGCCCAAGCATGGGATGAGATAACTCCAGAAACGCTGATGAATGGTTGGAATAAGCTCTTGCTAAGGCCAGATCTTCCATCTCGGAAAGTCCTTTGGAAAATCCGATATCATCTGTAAATGACACAGTCGAAATTGGAGAACTTTTTGATTCACTTGGACATTCACAAGGTGATGACATTTGGCAAAGTCCAGGTGACTGGCTGAATGAGGACAGGTCAGATCATGGCCATGAGCTGTTGGATGATGAAGGAATTGTAGCTGCCGTCAGTGAAGATACTACCAACAGTAATGAAGAATCAAGTGATGATGAACCTTCTGAGCAAGTGAGTCACGATCAAGCATTTCAAGCTTTTGATATTGGCTTAAAGTGGTTGGAGTCAATTGGGAACACTGATCCAGCTCATCTTTTGTTAGTACAAAAGTGGAGAGATCTAAATCACTGAAACAGACCAAAATCACACAATATTTTAATAGATGTGACAATTAGCAATGCATTCATACATTACAGTACATATTAAACTTAGAAGACTTCTCTCATCCATTTCACACTAGGAACCTAAACACATGTACAAACATTGCCATAATTATAATAAGTAATCATTTAAAAGTGATTAAAACATTTTTGTTCTAAGATACGGGCAATCCTGAGTTACGGCACCCTCTTGTCCCAAGGCCCAGATAAGGGACGTTTTACTGCATGCATAGTTAGCTTCATTAGCATGAAAATAAACATTACACTTTTATTTAGAATTTTAGTGACTTTTTATGTGAATATATTAAGTGGATTACATTTTACATTTACAGGCAGACATGAGGTAAACATAAAAGACTTAATTCAGGAAAGATTAGGCAATTCCATTTATACTACTGTACTAGCCCAGTATGCAGGCTTTCTGGAGCGATGTGAATGGGAGGACATGAATGGGAGGCCTGTAACCCCAGTAAATATTGTATTTAATATCAAGTATGATGAACTGAATTTATATCTGCAATTCAAACATGAAAATAATCAAACTTTTGGAACCTTTATGCTGAAAGTGAACAGTACTAAATGGAAAGACACGTTAAAGCTGCCTAATCCACAACAATTAACAATCATAAACCCACTAACAGAAAGTATTTACCAGAAAGAATTGCTTAGGTTAAGACAAGAAACAAAAAATGATATCAAAATGTCAGTATGCACACAAAACTCAATCTTTTCTTCACAAAACAATTTGGCACGTGATAGAAATTTTTTAAAAGAAGTCATTAATGCAAATATGTATGGCCTTTAAGGGTGCTCGCATATAGCAACGCTGGTGGGCCTTTAATATCCCACGTACAGAGATAAGGTTAGCGAGTCAAACCATTGATAGAAAACGCGTTTTTCTATCTATGGTCAAAACCGAGTAAATTCGTGTGGTTAGCTAAGGTTGTAAATTCGTGGTCTGTGTGTGAGTTGTAGGACCCAGTCAAGTCAAGATTGCAAGACAATTTCTGGATCATAATATTGTAAACGTGGCCAGTCTAGGAAGGACTGTCAACATAGCTTCAGTATTCATTCATGAACAAAAAATATTGAGCTAAATACATAGACTATGAAATAAATGCAATGTGAATATAGTAATTATATAAGCAAGCAATATATTATGTTTGATGACTGAGATAGCTTTACATCCAATTCTGTAAGTGAAGATGGATATGACTTCTCCAGCAAGAACCCCTAGGAGGCAGATCTGCACTAACTGCACTACTAGTTTTCTGTAATTCTCGTCTAATTTGAAAAATCGAGTTGTGGTTGTTAAGGGTGCTGGGACAACTCCCACGCAAATATTCACAATACTGTAATTGGATTTTGGTTGCTAGGGATAACTAACTTTTTTCTTGGTGTTTGTAGAGCTCCAACTAAGGGTGGATCCTAAAGAGTACTGCTAATGGACTAACTAAATAAAAAGAACGGGCCTTGGGAGCTTACTGCTACAGGTATCCTCAGTTATGTCAAACACAGCAAAAGGACTTCAGCAATAGATAATATCTCAAGAGAGAAAACTACAGAACAATAGATTCAGAAGTAATTCATCAAGAAATTCTTTACTGGATGACTTGTGTGAGTCTAAACGTATATACTACATTATTCTAACAGCTGTAATTGAATAAAATTTCTTAAGAAAGCTTTAATGAAGCCGGCTTCATTAAAATATATATTTGTGTCAATTCAGATGTTGTTACTGTAGCATGATCAGACAGTCTCCTAGACGTTGTCACAACAAGCCATTAGTAACCTTGTCAACCATTCACGATTATGTCATCACTAATTAACACTTGTCACCGGTCCATTGATTCACACTGAATGTTGTGTATTTATGTCTGTGTATGTGTAATAATAACCAGTCTTACCTTTGGGCTAAAAGAGTGAACAAGTAAAGAACTAAGAGCACTACGCTACAGTTGTAAAGCTACAACAGTATATAATTACAGTTACCTTAACTTAAATTTCTTTTAAGTATTAACTTTACTTATCACTGATTATTGTGTTTCTAACAAACACAATAGACACAATAGTATATCAAGGCAATAACAACACTCAATAGCTGGTCAGGGTAAACAGAGCTTAAAACATTACTATACTGAAGTTTTTCTTTTATATAATATTTATTATTGATCAATTTATATCAGATTTAATTTACATGCAAAATCAAATTACATTTCTTTTGCGTTCTCTTTGAATTATATCTGTTACAGTATTTTATTGTCAGTCAAAGTGTCACTGTGATTGTAATATTGTAGCTACTTCATTACTGCTAGACTGAACAGTTCTCCACATCTTGTTACTAGATTACTTGTATGTGTTAATATTTAAAAACTGTACAGCACTCCACCAAGAAGATGTAAATAACGTAAAATAAACTAACATTAATAATGGTAGATGGATTTTACAACAGAGCTGTACAATTTATTGTACAATATGCACCAGAATTATTAATCAAGAAGGCTTAAAATATCTGAGCTAGAAGTTGTTAAATGTAGGAAATAGATTTTCTAATGCACCAGATTCTTCTAATAAAGTGCAAGAGTATGCGGAAGCGAGTAATCTAAAATATGATATAGACATCCGAGAGAATTATGTTCATACATCATTTACTCTCAAACATAGACATCCATTCCACTTAAGTAAGTAGCTATAAAGTATTAAACTAATTGTTATTCAGAACAATACATATATTACAATTAAGTGAAAAATATTGCATGCTCTATCATACCCTCCAACTTTTCCAAAGGAGCTTCAGGGACCATAGCCACGCCCGCCACTAATTAACTAAATAAGTACGATTAAGGCTAACAAAGTGTAGCATTTAAATAATATTGGATTTTTGAAAGTTAAAAAAAAAAATTGTGGAAAATTTTTTTATTATCAAGCGCTTACTCAATGAGGACAGAGATATTGCATGGAACTTTATTCTAGTTCATCTAAGTTTTACGATAGTTGTATACAACTACCTCAAACCTTGGAAGAGATTTACATTTGATGTATCAAAATATATATCTAACATTATTCCCTACACTAAATGACTGTTCATTGTAATAGTACATTGCTGTTGCTTTTGTTTATGTATTTATTTTATAATCATTATTATACATAGAGGTTGACATGAACGATTGCGGTCCTCCTAAGCTTAAAAGAGCCAGAAGGCAATGCCATTTTGATTTTAGCTGGCTTCAACAATTCCCTGGTATAGGTAGAAGCTCTAAAGGTAAAAGCAGTAA
>WLWI01002907.1_pt1 | contig 14785 bp, 7 predicted proteins | sample 6701501 | NCBI WGS metagenome assembly WLWI01 (sample SAMN12718690, study PRJNA515312) | sponge metagenome | isolation source: marine sponge | host: Mycale hentscheli | place: New Zealand: South Island, Marlborough, Capsize Point | collected 2014-11-01
GCAGATCAAGAAGTAACCATTTTTGATATTAAAGATCATTTTACAACCTTATCAAGTTCTCATAGAAACCTTTTGAATGAAGTTATGAAGCTATTGCAGCTTATATTAATAATGCCTGCAACAAATTATTCATCAGAAAGATCTTTCAGTGCTCTAAGAAGAGTCGAAACTTATCTTATCATACAATAATTGAACATAATATTTTTCACATTAATAATTGGGTGTGGTCAGAGGGAGGAGTTTCCACTTTCTGAGTGAAGGCTCCGGGCCTGCATAGATTACAGGTGCTACCTGCCACTACACTGTATAATAACTGACTTGATTGACAGCTGTGGGCATCCCAAACTCTTGGTCTATTTAGTGATATATGATTGCTATGGGGTTTTCCCAGCCAGCATCGAGTTAAAAAAATAAAACGATATTGCTCTATTCCGCGGTAGAACATGACTGACATACGTAACATTTGACGTTCGAGGGGGTTACTAGGAGTATCCTGCTCAAGTAAGGATTATTTGAAGGTAGGTGATATTAATGAAAACCATGATACAATATGTTTATCAGAGGCAGAGACAGCATGATGAAAGTGTGGGGGGTAGGGTTAGGGAGAGGGGCAATTATAAGGTAAACGGGGGTGTGGCTATCACAGACACAAGAGTAATTCACATGGAATGAAAAACTTTGAATGTATGAACTACACTTAGCTTTTTAGAAGCAACTTACAGTTGTTATAGAAATTTAAAATTTTGTTAATCAATCAGTTTTGTATATCAACAGAAAAATAAATAATTATGGAAATGTTTATCCATAGTAGGCTTAGGAGAGTATAAATTAATTGGGAGAAAATGTCATTTCTGCTGTAGCAAATGATATTTGAGTCTACGGGAAAATTTGGCACAATACAGCACATGTGAACGTTGATAAAAAAAGATTTCTTAAAAATGTATTGAATAAGCTTACAAAAGGGAACAGTTTAGTCTAATATATTAGGAATGTCTGAGTACTTTCACTTATTGGTATGAGGGAATTATACTTGATTGCAATTGCAATTAATTAACAATTAATGTAAACGGTGAGTGTATACACTTTTCATATGAGTGTTGGTTTTGCTGCAGACCAACCATCCTTACACTGATGATAGTTCATCAGTTCTGCTCTTATAATGACAGTCACAAGAGGATTTGCGATAGTTCATCTGTTCTGCTCTTATAATGACAGTCACAAGAGGATTTACAATAGTTCATCTGTTTTGCTCTTATAATGACAGTCACAAGAGGATTTACGATAGTTCATCTGTTCTGCTCTTATAATGACAGTCACAAGAGGATTTACGATAGTTCATCTGTTCTGCTCTTATAATGACACTCCCAAGATGATCTGCCATAGTTCATCTGTTTTGCTCTTATAATGACAGTCACAAGAGGATCTGCCATAGTTCATCTGTTTTGCTCATATAATGACAGTCACAAGAGGATCTGCCATAGTTCATCTGTTTTGCTCTTATAATGACAGTCACAAGAGGATCTGCAATAGTTCATCTGTTCTCCACTAATGACGACACTCCCAAGATGATCTGCGGAAGTTGCATCTGTTTTGCTCTTATAGCAACAGTCTCAAGACGATCTGCAATTAGAGTTCATCTGTTCTGCTCATAAAGTGATTTCAGTAGACAATAGTTCATTAATCCTAATATCAGAGGACAATTCAATTTGTACTTACGGAGGAGGAACTTATCTTTGGCAGTGGTTGTTTTATCATAAGGCATATTAGTTTGATTCCATTGCACTTGATTTTTTAAATAGATTATATGCAAAGTCTTCAACATGCTACACTATATTGATAATTTGAATATAAAGTCGCAATTTTGAAATTGCTTCTTTGATAAATTTCTCATAATTTTAACAAATTAAATTCCATAGTTAGCAGTTCTTATTGTTGTACTAATATTACATCACTTCTCATTGCAATAATAGACTAGTTTAATATCAATAGCTTTGTTTCAAGTAGATTCATTAATATACATTCTAACATATCTAACATGTCTTCCATAGGTCAACTGCATTCAAGAACTAAACACACTTTATGGGACTTATTGAAGACAACAAATATCAAGTATGTAACTTACAACTATTTAGAACTCCAAGAAAAACTCCATAAACTATTGTTTATACATGCACAATTAAGATTTAGTGATACTCTATTAGTTTGCTTACTTGTAATGTACATGCCACCATTGTTTTTTTGCCTGAGCTACAAAATAAATAAGTTTTTTAAACATTTCATAAAATCAAAGGAACCTGTCAATCATTTAAATGAGTGGCGATCCTGAACCTGAAATAAGTATTTGGTTTGAAGACCTAAAATAAACAAAAGTTCCTTCCTGCGCATAACCTGGAAGGAAACATTGCTTTTTGTCATCAATTAATAGAATAAACTATTTATTATTATGCAAGGGTGTTGCTCAAACTTAGCTCTCACTTTTAAATGTAAACATTAATATAAAATTTAAAGGTTTGAAAAGAAGTTATTTGCATAATAATGTTGTAAGGACAGCTCGCTCGATTATATTCAAGTACACCATTATTAAATACTGAGGGTGGAATTGATTATTGATCCCGTTATTCCGCTAACATGTAATAGTTCAACCTAGTTATGACCAACACAATTCTATAACTGAAGTTGTCATAGAGATCTCCAGGTAAATAGATGCTTACGCATGCACACTCAGAGTTATGTAAACTGTTGGATCACATTATATGGGCATCATAAAGTGAATTTGACAAACATTTTAGGCCTAAACTAAAATCAGGCACCTGGGGCAAAATTGTTGGTAAAGTATCCAACTTGTGGATTAAATATGCATTAAAATTCTGGGTGAATTGTGTAATTTATAATAGTGAGTCCATTCTAATTGTGGGTAAATGATGGTATTGCGAATATTAATAAAGAAAGGGCATCTTTAAAACAGTACTGCCACTATTTTCTGTCATTTCATTTCATTTGAATGAAGATTTTACCATGATAATTTATCACTTTTATAAATTTTGTAGAAGTGTTGTGAAGACTATAAAAAGTGATTGTGGCTACTGGCTAGTATAATTAATGTGAAAATAATGCAACTAATTTTGATGTCTGTTTATAAACTGTACATTTTTATGATTTGCATATAAAATCATTTAATTGTTATACAGGCTAAACCTCTAGTGAATAGTATTGGAAGTACAGAATATAAATGAAACTGAAGTTGCTATCCTGAAAAATGCAGTCCTGAAGAATGCCATCCTGAGGAATGCCAAAAGAACAGATTCTTCTACAGATCACATAAGAACATTATAACATTAACTAATTGCTGGTTTGTGTGACACAACATTCATGCATTTACATTTTGTAATTATACCATTTCTACTATTTTCAGTCAATGATTAAAAAAAATTCTCCGTGAAATATAGAAACTCAGTAAGAAATAATTAAGACAATTAATATATAGAAAGGGTGAGAATTCCTAGAGTTAATCTTGACAATTCCCATTTTTATGTATCATGACTTGTCGTGTATCTTTAAAGTTTGATTACAAGAAACAAATGGAAATGTCAAGATTACTGGATGATTCCTAACAACCGAATTGTGCCGATTCCTGATGTAACCTAAGCAATGAAACATCACATTTCAGAAATAATTAATATACAAGGACACCTCAAGGTATTGTCAAGATGAGAATAGGATTAAAGTTGGTTTCTTGAAGGAATTATTTTTTGTGTAGAATAGACCACTTATTACACTTGTCAGAGTGATATGGTAATATATTTCACTTTTACACTTTATTTTCACTCACCTCTGGGTCATGAAAATAAATTAGCCAGCTCATGAAATATTTTGCCATAATCACTCTATGACTCATGTAATAAGTAATATATATATAATATGTATATATTTATATACATTTATTTACGTGCATAAACCATGCTTCATGTAATGCTGATAAATGATTCATCTGTATTTCTACATTAAGTGTGTGGTTTGTTTCATAGTTTGTACCATGGTCATTCAAACCCTCCCATCAGCCTGCTAAATTTGTGTTGAATATATGTTTGCCTTCTAAGAGATGTGAGCAAGCAAACTGTCAAATCAAAAATTAGATTACGTGTTTCCTAAAACCTAAAGCCATGATACATGTCAGTGGCATCACTCCGTCCAGTAAATATGGAAATTACATTATCCTAGGGCTTCGTACTGACTTTCACATCGTGGTCTAACCTATACATATTGAATGGTATAATGCTGGTACTTCCTTACCAATAATAAATAGGAAAAAAAGTTTGAAAAAATATAATAATAATGTAGATTTCTTGTGGTGAAAATGTTTCAATTATATATAATATTACTATTAATATGACATGTTGAAATATATTTAATTATTACTAATTAGAATGAGAAACATTTCATATAATCCTTGAATTATTTGCTAAATAGCTAAAAAAATGCAGCAGTTTACACAATAAATTTCATCAGCTCAAGTTGCTACCTATGTTCCTATTTGGGGTGGGCAATATTTTTCCTTCTAATATTATAATGAAAGTAAAAAATGAGCTATAAAATCTTCTGGTAAAGCAATACATTTTTCACAGAAAAAATAAGCTGACTTGTCACAGTTTTCTAGATAAAATCTTTAAATGTTTTTGCAAGTGGGTAAGACAAACTAAGATCATGATGAACTCCATCAATCGAGCAAGTGATCAATGTTTTTAGACCCATAAAAATAAACCTGTTGCTAAATATGAAACTGCAATAACATTATAATATATGTCAAAGGAGGTCACAGTTATCAATAGAGAGGTGGTAGTGCTTGAGTGAAGCTATTTGACTGAGGCTTAAATGAGTTCAAGTGTATTAGTTTCATTCTGAACAAAAAACAAGGCGCTAAAATATCAAACTCATAAGTAATACAGAATACACGGTACCTTATCATAATGCAAACACAACTCAACCTATGTTAGTTGACCAGACCAGCATATATTCCTAAGCCCAATACATCCTCATGAAACATTTCTGCTACTAACATCACTTACATAAAACTAGGGCAACCAAAGATATTAAGAATAGCCCTACAGTTCCTATAACTCCACCAACTGCTATCCCAGCAATAGCTCCAGGAGATTGTCCACCAGAAGAACCTGTTGGTAATATGGTAGGAGAGATTGCAGTCACCCCAGTAGAGACGGATGCAGTGACTGAAAAATATATTTTATACCTGAATGTTACGAGTAGCCTTATCATTATAATGATACCGAATATACCACAATTACTGTAATAATATAATACCTATATTATCTCCTTCTATAGCTCCACTAGATCTTATTACCAGGTAGGACATACTTCTTTAAAACAACTGGTTGTTAAATTATTATTGAATTATGTGTGTCTGTATTGAGCCTCAATCAGAACATTTCTAAGATAATAGCTACATAATTAAATTTGTACAAAGATTTTACATAATAACGTCCACTAAAATTCATTGAATGATACTACATTGATTTCAGCAGTGTTCCCCATTTATACAGACAGTTAACTATTATAAAATTTAACCAGTGACTAAACTTATGCTGAAATTCTCACTAAAAGTCAAAATACCAAGAAGTTTCTGCAATAAAATTCCAGTAATGTTGACAATTGTCAATGAAACTGTATAAATAATATGTTTAATTGAGACTTCGAAATTTTTTGATTAAAGCTTTTTTGCAGGATACTTCTATTTATGATTTATTCAGTCAAAGTAAACCAGTCTCTTATGTGCTTAGAGAGTACATGATGCTTCAGAAACATACTCAGCCATAAATGCACATAATTAAAGAAATTACATTATTGGTATGGTACAAAGTATCATGATATCATGGAAGTTTCATTCTAATGCCATAATTTTGCATGCAAGTTAGAAAATATTATTAAAAGTGGTTAAAATATGATGTTTTGGCTGTCCAATCAATGATTAATTAAACACTATATGCCTCATATATTATATGCTGTGTCTTTCATGTCCCTGTTGTGACTACTAATTCATCAAAAGCATTACCAAAAATGGTCACTATAAATTAGCTAATTAAGAGTTATATCTACATAGACATAGTGCAATTTTTTGCTCATATTTTTATATCTTGGATTTAAGAGTTACTATTATGACTTCCCTAAGTGAACAAAAACAAAAAAATTATTTAAAAAATACACCAGTTAGCTACTGTAAATATGACAATTAATATGCTTAGTATTAAGAATTTTTTATACTTATATTGAAGTTAAATGTATTGTCACACTGGTAACTATAAAAGAAATAACTAAAATAATTAACTATTCAACATTTATTAAATTAAGCACAAGTATAACCAAAATTGCCACCTAAAATTTAAATAAACTAAAATCTGAGATTAAATACACAAAAAAATTGAATTGAAGTAAAAAAACTATAAAATGTAAAATTAAAATGTTTGGTAGAAATCTGAAACTAATGGTAATACAAAAATTGACAGATAGTTCCAATAATAGTCATTAGTAATATACACGTAAAATATCAAAAACAGTTAAAGAAGAATTTGTGATACATATGACACATTCCTTATCATCATCTCCATTGATTTTTTCTTATGTTATGTTTTAATCCACTTGTGACTCTAAGTTTATACAGTCCAACAATTTTGTGTGTTGACTTAATCTTGTCTTACATTACCAGTAACAAACACTATGTATAGCTACAACTATGCATGCACTATATATTACTGTTAAGCCACTCTGACTACTCTGGCCTGATGCATGTATGTCCGTGTCGACCTTTGATTGGTATTGTATTCTCTTTATAACTTCCCATTTATATCCTAGTTTTCTATTATAATAAAATCTGTCATTCCCTCATGGAACAATGCGTGGCCTACCCAGCAGATGTCATAGCAAATTTAGTCCCCCCACGGATTTGAACCTACCTCCTCAGATTTGGTTCTGCTATTCATACATCTCTGCAGCCCTTTAATTGCAATTATTTGGGTACATTTATTTTGTTAATGCTTTTGTTTGAGACAATGCATTCAGGGATCACTCACATTTTTGGGACCTGCTTAGAATGCTGAATGGTACACACTTCTATAAGTAAGAGGGAAAAATTCACATTTCAATTTAACTACTAGTTAGTAATTTTTTTTCAATGTAGTGTTTCTAATGTTATAGCAGCTATCTATGATGTAGCTTATGTATGTGATTTTTAAATACAAAACACCTATTTTCAAATCCATTTTATAGAGCTTTTTATACTATATCTGCATGTCTTCTACATAACAAACATCATTTGAGTTTCAAGTCTCATAGTGAATATAATATATGTGCAGTATATTATATAAATGGCATGAGTGTATGACCACTTTTAACAAGGGAAGAAATAGGGATGGTTGAGGTCGCCTGCTTATACATTTCATGTGATAATAGGGGAGATAAGGGAGGAGAGAAGTAGGTGGTCACAAAAAAATGTTTTAGAGAATGAAAAAATAGCATGGAAGATAAAATAATCAGTATCATTCAACTTGGGTGGTCACTTGACTCTGCGACACCTTAATTAGTGCTGACTCATTTACCTTGTTTTCATGTTAATTTAAAGAGAAAATTTTTAAAACAAATTCCTACGAATATATTTTGGGAGTTACAGTTGTCTATGACTACAGAGTGAAAAATAATATTGAGACCAGAACCTGTAATGTTAATGCTGAGCAATCATGTTTAGTAATGTTGTTATCTCATCATTTCTATGCACGCATTGTGATAGTTCAACTGTCCAGCTTTGCATAATTGGCCATGGATATTTATCAGCCTTCCAAAAAAGAATAAAAAAAAATAGAATTAGATTCATACTTTAATAATAAAAAAAGTAGAATTTTGATTCACACTTATCTTTGATTTGAATGGTCGCTCAGTTTATAGAAAGATTGACAAATAGCCTACCTGTCATTATACCCACTGAAAATTTTCTGGACATAATAGTTCCCTTGAAGGAGCAAAATATTGCTGTTAATTCAATTATACAATCCCTGCAAGGATTCATAATCACTATAGTTGTTTTTTGTGCTGAATTGATTATGTTGCCACTATCAGAAATCCTTCCACTTTCTTCTTCATATGTGTAGAAATAGTCTACAACATGAGGTCCAAGAAGAGGAGGAATAGTAACTTCAATAATTCCATAAGCCCTTTCGTCTTGAGAAAACATTCCTGAAAAACTTCCTAGTGCTACGAGAAAAAGAAATAAGTATCACAGAATAAGGTAGTAGTAGAAATAATTCCATCTTAAAAGTTTCAAATGCATACAAGTTACAACAATTCCGGAGACTTATGCAAGAATTTGTGATACAGTGACTTATTTTGCAACATTACACCTGTCTTTGCTAGCTAGCAATAATCTTAACCCTTCGTTTCCTAGCTAGAGGTGTGAGTACTTTGAGTATTTTCTTAGTTATAATGTATATATAACTCAGAGTAGCATAATACACAACAATGATTAGCGAGTCTTATCATCAGTTTAACTTCAGTATAGTCAGCTATTGCCCATAGAGCATTAATATCATATATATGGTCAGATATTTGAAGTAAATGTCTTTGACCAAACAAGAACTACTTATGCAGTCACCATACTTATTACCAAACGGGTCTCAAATTACAATTTAATAATGTTTTTTATAGTTTGATAAGACCTAAGTTAAGTTATTTAATTTAAACTATAATGCATGAAGATAGCCAAAGTAGAAAGCAGGAACACAGTTATCTGCAATCCAGTGAAACTGACAAGTACAATTGCCATAAGTAATGAAACAATCGGATATTTATCTCTTCTGATGAAGGAGATAGCATTGGTTGGACATGATACACACATAACTATATTACATTATTATATGTTATAAATATATAATGCATACCTGTAAAGTCCACTGCTTGCTGTACTGTAACTGGTTCACCTTCTCTATTGGCTGTGTCCACACCAGACACTCTGAATTCATATTCCTCACAGCACACAGGTAATGCACCAACAGACAAAGTGCTGTATGTGGCATTTATCTCTGTCACATCCACTAGTGTAGTGTGAGTCTGATTGCATCCACTGATAGTAATATTATATTTAATAACGCATGGTGATGCTATGCCACTTTGTATGATGTCAAAAGTAAACAAAACTCCATCATTATTACTATGTACTGATTGCTGAATTTTACTCAACAATGGTGTATCTAGAAAACCTACATAATATATAAATGTGTATGTTTATGTGTGCAAAAAGAAAATATTTAAAGTTCTACTGTGTAAAAAACATACATAGCCAAAATTACACCACTAAGCCTATACTACACTCTTAATTATTAAGAATGCAAATTGCTAGGACTTATGCATAGCTTACAAAAATGGCTGCATTCTACTTATGTTGAACACTTTAGTGTATTAATATAAAATGTGTCATCTCATTAAATAATGTAGCATTGAAAGTAAAATCTCAATAAGATATCAAATCTAGTTAATCATTGCTTCCCTGTGTCCATACTTATTATACACTTTCATTATTGAGAGAATTATTAAGAAACTAAGCTTCAGTTCTTCATTGCAGCAAAAAATACGCAAAAATGCAAAATTAATAGAAATGTGAGTGTTAACTTATCTATGCAAGCCTACTGGTACGCTTCTTTTGTGAAAACATGCTTAGGAATTTCTAGATTAATGTTACGTAGTTCCTTCTTTTATTGTAAAGCCCAGCTAACCATTTCCATTCATACATATGTGGCAATTTGTATATAAACTGGGCACAGTTGCATCCTGTGAAATGAAATACATTCACGGACCATAACTTTACTTTTAATTATGTAGAGTTACACCTCGGCTTTTATTCCCTGACTAGTTAATTTATACAAAAAAAATTGTAGTATATGAGTGGAAACTAATGGTAACTACAAATAAACAGCATAACAATGATGAAATGGGATGGATCTAAAAACAAAATATTTTCAATAGATTAACTGGAGAATTTCAAGTTTTAGCAGTGACAATATTACTTGGTTGCATCAAAATGTAAATTAATACTATAATGTAAAACTCAATAATAATCAAACTCAACCAAGAAAACAGCTAACATCATTAAATGAGTTAGCATCTTAAAAGCTTAACAACAAATCAATTATTATTACGTTATTAATTGTAAGAAAACACTGTACAAATTCTGTTCATATAAGGTTAGAAATTACTTAAACTATTAACAATCAGACCACTGGTATACAGAAACTTACCAGGAGTTGTCAATGTGACTTCTTCATAGATTGTTGGCATAAGATTATCAGCACACCTCACTAAGCTACCATTTAATTCTGGTGAAACTATTACCTGAAGAGTACTTCTAAAATTAGGAGCACCAGCACCTTCAGCTGTCAGTATAAACGTTCCAATTGTTTCCGTATTGAGATTTCCACTTGCTCCTACTGACACTACTCTATCATTCCCAGAAAGTAGTGAACCAACTGTCCATTGGAATGTTGACGCTTGTACATTACACACAAATGTAACATTGATGTTGTTGCAAGACTGAATAAAGTCTGTGTTATCCAAACACACTCGTAAGGATGTTGAAGAAATACCTGATAATGTATTTCATCACATTGAGTAATACAGCTTTAAATATTGCATACAAGATTACAGTAGAGAAATCATAGATATGCAGAAATTAGGCAGTGATAAACATGTATCAGGATTAGTTTGAAAAACTGAGGGACAACAAAGAATTTTGGATATTAAAATATAAATTTTTTAAACGATTATCACAATTATTTCCATCATTATTATTATACCCAATACATGCATTAAACATTGCCTTTTATTGAATGCTGGGCATTTATGAAATTACGGGGCTGAACAAAGCTATTTTTAGTAGTCAAGTAAGAATAGGATATGGTCGTGGTGCAAATAAATGTCCAATTTCCCAGTAGATGTGTGCTTTAATAATGACAATGAATTACAAAGCTAGTAACCAAAATGAAAAAAAAATGTATTTAAATCAAAGTATCCAAATAATCGTTCTCTGTAATTGTTGTTTTCAATGAAAGTACTCAAACTTGACTCCCAAGATAAATTGTCACTTTTTTCTTCATGAATACCTGAAGTCATCCCAACCAAGTAGTCAGGCTGTAGCTAGCCTGACCAACCTGACCATGCACTCTGGCCCTGGTACATTAGCAAATTAATTAAAATGTGCAGTAATTCAGTGTTTGTAGCTGATGATACTCTTAATATATTTTATGAACCCTGAAAATTCAGTTAGGAGAGTAGAGCAATTTAATAATATTCAATAATTATGACTTAAAACTATTTATCAAGCATATTTTGGGTCCCACAAGAACAACTTGTTAAGTGATAACAATGATGCTATTTTTTTGAACTTATCGTAGGTATTGACTTTAATTTTAATCAAGACGTTTCAATCCCGTAGGATCTTCATCAGTTAACTGAAAATTGAAAAACTAAACAATTGATGTACTTAGCTGGAGGATATGTAAAAGAGGATAACGAAAAATCCTCATATCCTCCAGCTAAATGCATCATGTGTTCAGTTTTTCAATTTTCAGTTATTACCTTTGTTTAACTGATGAAGATCCTACGGGATTGAAATGTCCTGATTAAATTAAAGTCAATGCTATGATAAGTTCAAAAAAATAATATTACTTAAGTATTAACGTATTAGTTATAAATGAATTTGTGTAGTATTAAAGAACAACTGTTCTTGCTTCGGAAATAATACAAAATGATTAGATAAATGAAACAGACTTGGATAACTCTAGAGATAAAGAAAACTGAAAAAATTGCTGCTTCCCATTTAGAATATTGAAGATCACAAAATTTGAGTGTGCTTGTCATTGCAACCCCTAACAAATTATATACGTAGCTAGACGCAAAACTGGAGCTCATAATAAATTTTCTGCAAAAGAAAAATTTTATGAGATAGCCATAATAAAAAGCAATGGTATTTTAAGCAATGGTGTTTTGTTAATAAGAGAAAACAAATTCTTCTCCTGGACTAGCAAATTTCATAACAAACCATGCAAACTGATCAGACAGAAAAAAAAATGTAGTAGTGTGTTTGAAGTTATAGCTAGCCACAGTTATTTTTTCTTGGGCAATCAGGGCTATGTTTTCAGAGGGCAGAACGTAGATAGCCAATTTGGATTTACTAATAACTTGTGAACACTTTTTTGGTTAATTAGATGCAGAAAACATAATATCATTACTTTAGAGTTAATAACTTCAATTTTAGTTTAACCAATTTAATATAATAAAAGCATAGCAAGTTAGTTATTGATTCAGTCATTCTCAGCTTAAATAATTATTCAGCTTACTTATAAAGTTTTTAATTAATTATAATAATAGGATATTTTTCTCTTTTTAACAGCCAATATTTTTAAGTATAACTTAACTTAGCAACATCACCCCATTAAATGGGAAGAGGTAAGAGTTGTAGACAGAGCCAGTAAGAATCGTGAGTTGAAGATCAAGGAAGCTCTACACATACAGATGACACCTGACAACAACAAGTTTAATAGAGACATAGGTTTAGAGCTTCAAGGATGCTGGCTGTCCATGCTGCGTGCAAATCACCCTCTAGGATATAATAAACAGTAGCATGCCCTCCAGGAATCTTGCTGTTTACTTTGTGTTATTATATCACCACGGAGAGTTCGACCTAAGTTGACCCCTGAAGAGGACTTCGGCAAGAAGTCGAAACATCGGGTTAAGTTATAACTAAAAATATTGACTGTTAAAAAGAGAAAAATTTCCTATTATTATAAGTTAGATATTATATATCAACAATACCTTATTCTTCTAAATCAGTCATACAACTTACAGCAACTTAGAATTCCAAGAAAACCTGCACAAACTATTGTCACTGAAAACAAAATTAAACATCACATGACATTATATTGTAGGTTATAGCTACAATATTAATAAAAGGAGTACAAGTTGGGAGTGCATGCTATGCTGCAATTTCGCTATTATCATCCAACTCCTGATTATTATTTAAAGAAATCATCTTCCAAGAGTATGCCAGCACGAAATGGTACCATGATTATATAATTTATACTAGACAATGACATTGCATACAAGTATTTAATGGAAATTACAAGAATACACTGGCGTGCATGATAGTAGTATAGTAATAGCTTAGGGATGTACATTACAGTATTGAGAGATACTGGGTACAATGTGGCAGTCTACTTTTTTAAGTTCTAATTCAAATATTATAGTTGGGAGCATCAATAATAACAGAGTTGGAAAGTATCGTCAATGAATAATCTTGTCCGCCAAAATAATTATCTGCATTTTAAGTGGGTGTCAAGTAGAAATCTGTGGTCAGGAATTCATTCTAGTGAAAAAAATTAGTTATTTGTCCTTTGTTATTCCTATGTGCTGAAATCATAGAAAAGCTGAAGTCTTTATATGGAATTTGTTATTAAATTAGTGCCATAGAAATTAATCTAATTAGCTACATGTTCATAAAAGTAGATTTCACACGCATATGAGTAGAGTACCAGAACTATATGCATTATCTATTCTAGAATGTTGGTTTATAACATTCTAGCATGCTCAGAAAAATAGAGATTATATCCAAGAGTTTCTATGTAGTGAGGCAGGGATTAGCTCTGATGAAGGGTCAGGCCATAAAATGTGTTTGTTCAAGTATCAGCTTTATTTATGGTTTAGATATTTTACCATTTTCTAATACAGTATAGCTAAATTGGTAATTACAACACAAAATTGAATAGCTAGCTTCTCAGGTAAAAATAAACAAACAAAAACAGAAAACGTTTAATTTTGTACTGGATCTGCTGGCTATTGCTAGGTTTAATGCCAGTAATCAAAATTCCTGCGCCTCTGCGATGTGATTATTTAATTCTATCTAGAAGACAGCAAAATGTAAGAAACACACCTTGATAACTGATTTTCATAATCCTTGACTATTCTGTATCCTAATGCTTTCGAGAAGCTATAGGTTATCGTTAAATATAATATATCTCGAACGAATTGTCAATTCAACCACAGTCGACTGAATATCCAGAATCTCCACCCCTTTCAGGAATGCTGTATTCTCCACCCCTTTCAGGAATGCTGTATAGAGTTCAGTAAGACTTCAAATAGCCGTAAAAGGTTTTGCGTGTAACGTGTAGCAATTTGTAAATGACAGTAGAATTCCTGCAAGTATGTGTACCAAACAACCAAGCCACATTTCTTGGCTAAGGCAATTTCTAGTAAGTATATCACATATATAGTACACATGTTAACCAAGACAAGGTGAGTGAGGCTGTCATCATTGCAGAAAAATGTGTGAGCAAGCTAGTTTGTATTGTTCTAGACCGAATTTCCTCTGGATCGGAATGTTTCAGCAATAAATCCAGGTGTTGCTTCGTATGAGTGTATATAGCTATAGAGTTAATTTCAGCAATGATATACTATAGAGTACAACTTGGCATCGTTAAGTAGGTGTAGTAGTAGTAGTCGTACTAATAGCAGTAGTAGTAGTAGTAGTAGTAGTAGTAGGAGTAGTAGTAGTAGTAGTAGTAGTAACAATAGTAGTAATAGTAGTAGTAGTAGTAGTATTAACAATATTAGTAATTGGCGAGCGAGCGTAGCGAGCGAGACACTTACAGGGGTAAAAATGAAAAAATCGGGGATGTTTATTGGCGAGCGAGCGAAGCGAGCGAGACAGTATTAGGGGTGGATAATGCAAAATCGGGTATAT
>WLWI01002908.1_pt1 | contig 14775 bp, 9 predicted proteins | sample 6701501 | NCBI WGS metagenome assembly WLWI01 (sample SAMN12718690, study PRJNA515312) | sponge metagenome | isolation source: marine sponge | host: Mycale hentscheli | place: New Zealand: South Island, Marlborough, Capsize Point | collected 2014-11-01
AAGTATACTTCTGCTACTACTGCGCGATAGTTTCTGCTCGCGTATTATCAAATGGTGGGGTATTGGCGGGGAATAAATTAATGTCCGGATCTACAGGCAGTGCGCGTTGCTATGTGCGGCCACCCTTCATTACATAATATTGATGTGTCTTGAGTGTGTATGTTTGTATGTTTGTTTTTGTGTGTTCAATGTGATGTGTGTGTGTGAATACTTATATATCATCCTATCTATTTGTTTGCTGTTGTGGGTGCAGTAGTTCTTACATTCCTTTAAGCAAGTATGTACATTCATTATTAGATTGTATGTAGTTGTTGCTTTTTTTTGCTTTTTTTGCTTTTTTTTGTAGTAATTCTTTACTTGATGAAATCTTAGTTTTTGTTGCTATAGTAGCATGTGTTTACCAAAGTGTGTAGTTTGTTGTTAGCTGTTGCTGTCATCTGATTTTTACTTGATAAAAATTATTTTTATATCATACTACTGTTTCATCATGCATTGGACAGCATTGCACTATATTTTGAGTTTATCAACCTTATGACGTCATTATGTTTGAGTTTAAAAATAGTAACAGAATCTGCAGATAATTTACTACATTGCAGCCAGCAGCACTGTTTTAGCTGGTCTCTATGGTTACTCGGTGCACACATTGTGGCCACATGTGATGGGTCACTCTGCTGAGCGTGCTCTTACCTGCCTTTGATGGCCCACTAAACCTGTCTATGCTCACTGTGGTGAGGTAAAGAGTTCAATGGGTGATGACCAAGCAAATGGTCTTTGATGTTATACACACAAGTCATTTTCCAGGGGCCCACAAAACCCAGTCTAAAACTTCTGTGGCTGGAATTTGTGGAGAGATACTAATGGATGGTTTAAAAACACGCGTTTGAAATGGTCGCTGTGGATGATCAGGTGAAGTCCAGCATCTTGACCAATCTTTCTAGTTTTACAGCCACTAATACAGCAACCATGTTTTGCTAATACATTTATTGATTCTCCTGCCATCTTGGTTGGTTGATGTTTCACTAGTAGGGGGGTTTAGAATGTCATAAAAATTAAGAGTGGGATAGTAAAAAATTATTTTTGTTGTTGTTGTGTTGGTAATTGTGGTTGTTAAGCAGTAACCATAATTAACCTCTGATGTTACAAGCCAGCTGTTAAAAGACAAGTCTGTAATGTTGTTGTTGTTTTTTGTTTTGTTTTTTTAATGGATTTTATGTTAATCATGGAGAATACACTTTCTTTTTTTTTTTAGCAGTCATCTCTCACAGCTGACTCAGATTCTTCAGAATGGAACTGTTACTCCACATCTATTGCATGACTAGGTCAACCTTCTTTCAAATAGAGTGGACCATTGTGAATTATTGGGAGCAATAGGCTAATTACATGGCTAATGACAGGATAGGTTTAAAAAAAGGGGGGGATGGGAAGGAAGCAAAACAAATAGAAGAGTAAATTTGAGAGAGAGAAGGAGTGTATAGTTAGGGTTGTCTGTGCAGTCATTGCCCCAGCCACGCCCACGCCCAGCCCAGCACTGGTTGAGGTCCAGATGGGATGTAGTTGCTGGCTGAGAGAGAGAGAGAGAGGCAGGATGGTGGGTAATTGAGCAGCTAATGAGTCTCAGAGTCCATTGTGGTTTCTCTGTGGTAGTCTGACAATTTCTCAAGCATATGGAGGAACAGTTGTGTAATGAGCTGGCTCCTTTCACCAATAAATATTATTATTATTATTATTATTATTATTATAATTATTATTATTATTATTAATTATTATTATTATTTTATTATTATTATTAACTTTTTTTTATTTATTTTATTATTTTTTTATTATTATTATTATTATTAATAATACAATAAATTTGTTTGGTTCAGTTTATGGATTAATACATGAGATTACAAACTAGATAGAGTTTGTTTGTCTGTCTGTCTGATTGATAGTTCATCTTGCAGGGCAGGGCAGGGCAGGAAGCTGCTGGTGAGTGGCCACCAGGGGAGGCTGTGAGAACAGCAGCACTCTGACCAGATGTCCAGCTATCAGCCCAGCAGCCTGGGAAGAACAGGGGATGGGTGGCCTCCTGTGTATTGTGTGCTGTACTACATTCCCTGTACTTGGTGTGTATATGTCTATCTTTACATCTTGATAAGAATTACCAGACAATCCACTTCCGCTAGATCTTTAACTGTTCCCAAGCTCTTGCTTACCCAGTGCTCCTGCAAAACACTCCACAAGGTGCTTAATCTGAACTACATTCATAGCCTGTAAGTATATTCATAGCTGTGTTGATGGCATTCATGAGAACTGGTTTCTCTCCTGATTGTTAATTATCTCCAGCATTGTTGTGGTCTGTTCTATATCAGTGCTGGGCTTTTTTTACAGGCACAGAAATGGGGTGGGATCAATTAGTGGTTGCTGGGCTTTATTAATCCAATTATTTCCTTCCATACTTATGGGACCTTGGGACTTGTCTAGACTAACCAAACAACTAAACTTTGGCTTGGCCAGAGAGACCTCCTCAACAGATGGAAATGGGAAATGAGGCATTGAATAATGGGAGGAAGAACTGCTGACTGGGCTGGATCTAAACCACTCCATCTTACCATGGTGGGGGGGGGGAGGAATAGACTAGTTTCTTTTAAAATGCTATTTGGACATTGCAATTTGCTGATGCTAGCTATTATAATAAAAGGAGGCCTTCTGCTGTACAATGAGATGACCATATGGTCAAAATCTAATATTCTATTTTTCCATGCAGCAATTGTAACTAACTGAGCATATGTGCTTGTTCATTGAAGCATTAGCTTGTCTTACATGACCATACTTCCCCAGACTGGATCCATTGATGCAGTCTGACTCATTTGGATATTTGTTGTCCCCCTTGGCTGGCGGGCTAACCCTAAGCTGGTGGTGGGTGGTTGTCTTACAAGCAGCTGCCACTCATTAATGCTGGGTGAAAGGGTTGCTCAGTGGCTTGAGACCATCTTAATTGAAATCTCTCAATGAGCCTTGCTAGAAGTGAAGGAAGCTGATTGAATATACTGCTGCCATGTTGGTTAGGTGAGGACCCTCACTGTGCGTATCTGTGTGCCTGTTATTGGAATTTTAAGTGCAGGTGGGGAAAGTCTGGATAGACATGACCAGTGTTGATAAGTTATTATTTAAATGGACAGGTAAAAAATGTTTAATCTGGGGGCATGGTTAAACCTTGCTATGTTGGTGTTGGGGCATGGTGCTCATGAGCAGTGAGTGTGAATTCTGGCGTGATTGGCGTCATGGTAACAAGCACGCCACTTGTGTTGCACCCAAGTTGCAGGATACAGTGTCTGTAGTAGCGCGGACCAGGATTGGACATGTTGTTGTTTCTTTGCTTTGTTTGTGCTCCACTTCATCGTCGTTAAACTCTGCAAGTGTGTCGTGCTAACAAGGTGTTGGATTGTTAATTCATGATTAAATATCATCTATCAATTCTGATCAGACAGGAGACAGGTGTGCATGAATGCATGTCTTGAATATTATTTTTTATATATGAGACCATGCACAGGAAATTCGCAGCATGTGTTAACGCCGGGTTTTACTTCTTAAAAATGTATTGAAAGATCCATGTGATGGAGATGGTTTAATCAGGTATGTTGGCAACGGGTGACGCTACGGCTATAATCTCGGAGAAGTTCTCATCTTGTTGCTGAAGAATGTGTAAGTGAAAATTATCTTGACCGGTGCCATGTTGTGCTGGTTTCCCTGTGCATGCATGGTCACCATGCACTGGAAAATTAGGCACAAACATACACACATTTCATGCATTTTGCTCATCAAGTCTGACTAATCAACAAAAGAAAGCTAAGCATCCAATAATACCAGCAGCATCCAGCCACCAGTCAGTTGCATATCCTCTATGAACTTTCACGAAGAGCATAAGTGGATGTTTGGTGACAAAGAAATGGAGGGTGGGCGTGTACCAATAGTAATTAATTCCCTTGCTTACATTATATTGGCCGAGTCTCAGACTTTATTAGGATTGCAACACTACATGTGCGCATGTGTTCTGGGAATGTCAGTGACTGTATAGAAGAATCCGGAAACTAAAGTATTACTGTGTGTACACGGTCTGACTCTTCTAGTGCCACGCCTCCCTCTAGTTGGACTCCAGCAATTCCTCATGATATGCTTGTATTAGCAGAACCATTGATAAGTACAGAGAAAGTTATTAATTCTGAAATATATAATAAGATATCCGATGAGATTTTCTAAGAACCCAAGAGACAAGTGAACATGATGTTTTTGAACACCATTGTGTTTGTGTCCTCTCACCCGTACATAGGTGGCATTTGTTGATAATGTTACAATGTTATCTCTTGCCAGAGGTTTGTTTTTTGTTGTTAACAACTGTTGTTTGTGCACAGTGTGTGACGTTGGCATGTTAAATTGGTTTTTAAAAATGTATTATTATCAATGCAATTGAAGATAGGAAAAAAAGTTATAAAATGAATGACAATTTTTTTTAAATGAAGGAAAAAAAGTAAGCAAGTGTTGTGTTGAAAGAGTTTTCTTTAAAAAACTACCAGTGTTATGATCACCCTCTGACATTATTTGCTGAGGAAGCCTACAATGTTTTTGGTTTAGGGATTTTTAATTTCATTTAGATTTAATTAAATAATCATTTCCAGCTGCTGTGGTGGGCTTACCAACCATAAAATGTCAAACACAGGTATACACTTCTGTTGTCCTGTGATGGTAATATATGGTTTGTCAAGCACCCATTCGTGGGCTGGTGAACTTTTACTGTAATTGAGGACACAGCTGTTTGAGTTCTAGATAATGGGTTCTTTGAGGAAGCCTTGGGTTCTCTGTGAAATCAGGATCACTAGACAGCCTATGAGGTGAAACTGTTCCATGGGAAGAAAACCTTGTAAAAAAAATTGCAATTCAATTAATTTATAGACAAATTAATTATGACATTTACTTTAGCAACCATTTATCTTAGCAACTATATATATATGTGACCGTCTACAGGAAAACCAGGCACAATGCGGCACCCTTCGAAAAAATTTTTTTTTGCACTTACAGAGTTGTCGGCGTCCAGATATTGAGCTCTCCAAGTTTTATTGTCGTAGCTTAAGTCGTTCCCACTATAATAGACCTAACCGTTCCCTTCCGTCGGCTTGAAACAATACATTTTTAAGAAATCGATCGATCTTTTCTCGATATTTACGCACGCCGCGTTGTGCCCGGTTTTCCTGTAGACGGTCACATTTATTTATTTTTATTTTTATTTTTTTATTATTGGGTACATGTTGTGACCCTGTTTCCCTCCCTCCCCCTCTCCCGTGCCTCTACTGGCATAAGCTAGGTAGTGCATTTCCATTCCTTTGTGCATGATGGGCGGGGGATATGTATATTGCACACAATTCAGTTGTATCTATAAACTTCTTGTATGGGAACCTTCTACCACTTCCCAAGGCATAATGGACTATTAGGACCTGAAAATACAGTATTGTGATATTTTTTATACTTTATACTGATTTTTCATAAAATATTTCAGTTGGGGTAAAAAAAAAAAAAATATATATATATAATATATATAGATAGGAGTGGTGGGAGGGACTAAATTTAAGGGGGGAGGAGGGGGAAAAGAGGGGTGGAGGGGAGGCAACATTTGTGACAGTCTATGGGAAAAGGGGGCACTTCACTCAAACCAAAAAAATTGAGTTTTTTATGCTAATAAAAAGCTACAATTTATCTCAACTTAGTGCTAAAATACTGGAGGGTAAAACCTTCGACGCGCAGAGAAACTGGCAGTTGAACTGGGCTGTATTCAGCAAAGCAATTGAACTAGAAATCGAGAAAACATAAATTGAATTTCCACTTCCGGTATAATTAATGTTTCCGTATACTTAACGGCGTACTCCGCATACGCAATTAAATCGTACAGCCGCTTTTTAACGGCGACTAACCAAGTTTGTGTAGAGTTCTTTTTAGCTTTCAGAGCGTCTCACAGCCTGTCTTGTCAGAATCCTTGGCTACTCTACTCCATGTAGTGGTAAACTTTCAACCAGAGGTAAGCTGTAGATTGCATGCACTATTCTCAAAGCTATGCCGTTTTTTTTTAGCTGCTTGATTGAAACTCCGCCCATTCCCCGTTTATTGTACTTCGAGAACGAGAGAGAATAAAAAGTAGCTTGTCTTTCCAAGGCACGCTTGGGGTCTTTTAAGTTGTTTCGGCATTTGAAATTTGGCGTAGACTTAGAGTAAGGGTCACTAAGACTAATTCCGCAAAAAACAAAAATAGGAGAAAGAATTTTTCCGATGACTTACTTCTGGAGCCTATATATCTCAATTTCAATTTTTGCGTGAAGTGCCCCCTTTTCCCACAGACTGTCACATATTAAAAAAACAAAAAACAAAACATAAACTGGGTTTGATCCTGTTGACAGCCAAACATTTTAAATTCTATATTGAAAAAGCCTATGAAATAACTGTTGGACAGTAAAGAGTCAACATACAGATCCAATAGAAGAACAATATGGCTACCAATATTAGACAATACTTACCACAGTTTCTCTGTCTTCCATAGGTCCTTTATTGTAACCTATAAAAAATACATTACATGCAATTAGTTACATAACATGGAATCGAGCATGCGTAATTCATTGAATTTTCATTCTAGGTAAGTATTCAACAATTTTCACTGAAGTCTAATGCATATGTACTATCGAAATGAAATAGTGCTCTAGTTCAAAGTTATGAATTTGGCTCCACAGTGATGGGCAATTAAATCCTTGCTTTACTCAATATAGAGTAGCAAAATAGAGGAATAAGTAGACCCAGAAGCCAATAAATCCAGTAAACCTACCTCAACTAAATTCCGATTCCTCTGGATATTGTTTCGCTGGTTGACCAAGTTGTCATATCCATCGTCCTCCTGCACAGAAAAGGATGAGTTAGACAAGCTGTTCTGAAACTTGTATAACTATAACTTTACATTTTCATGTTCACCATTTTTAGGTGAAATTTCGGGTTCTTCACCCCGCAACGGGTTTTCACCCATGATAAAGGCGTCTATTTCCCCGCCACTAACGGCGGCCGGTAAAGTAACAAACTTCCCAGAAATGCGTTTCTTCTCCCGTACTAATGGCAGCCACCCTAAACTTCCCCGCAACTCGCACACTACAGCAAAGCAACTAGAGTTAAGTAAGAATAAACCAAATCCAAGTACAGATGTGACAGCTCCCTATAGCAACTACAAACCGAGCGGCGGCAGCAACAATAGTCTCCTCTTCCCCAATCACCACATACAGACTATCTGCGGTCGCTCACCCGCACTTATATCTAAAAACAGACGGGCGCGCCTGCGTGTTGCCTCCCCCGCATTTATTTATGAAGATGTTAGCACGTGACCGCCGCGAAATGCTGGAATGCAATTATTGAGACGTCATAAACTTGCGCGATATACATATGTACTGAATACATGCAACACATCTGGCTGAATGTTACCAGACGTTCTCCTTCCCATGTGCCAAGCCCCTTGGACAATAGCGGCTGGTTGGAGACTAGATTTACAGTCATCTTGGGAATAATCACATATCCCTCACACCTGAATAAAATTAGTGCTTAAATCAGGATGTAAATGTTTCATCAAAATAATACATCTGTAAATTGAGAAATCACTACATGTGTTGTATGTAATAAAGTTATAGTTATAATTAACAATCCACTGATATGTATTTATATTAGATGTTCCAAATTGAGCACTATCAAGCAGCTCCCTGTCCAACTCATGCTGAAAAGGGGGATAAAGGAACTCTGGAGGCACGCTGGAGCAGTACTCTTGTTCTGTTGGTTGGTGCATCTGACTGAACCGATTCACTTCTTCATAGTAATGTGAACTGCCAGAAACTGGACTTTAGTCAAGCATCTGCAGCAACACACACAGTACAACAGTGTTAGTACATGAGTATTAGAGTAATAATATATAGCATGTACTTATAATCATGTTGATTTAATGACTTTTCCTATCAAAGTGAAAAGAAAGAAAGAAATAAACATCAATGAATAACAAAATTTGTAGGTATAATTTACTAGAAAAATTTTGAATTACACAACTATTCTTTGATTGTAAATAAGTTCTCATGATACATTATTCTCATGATACATTAATGAGACACGTCACACATACACAATTACAAATTATCTTGCTACCACTTACGGGTCACGCTCACCTGGCAGAGCCAGGATGCCTGTGCACTAAGCATGCATTATGAGCCGTGCAAGTAAAGCTCCTGGAGCTAAGAAGTTGAGCCATTCTGCTTATAGCAACCAATATAGGTAACCCAGAAGTCCCACCTGGACCATTGCCCTGTTCATGAAATAAGGCTTGCACCCCAGCAAATGCCAGGTACCCAATCACAAGCTGGGTGAACCCTATTGGCTTAGAGCTACAGACACAACCACTACACCAACACAGCTCCCACACACACATACACACACACAACCACCTTAGAATCCACAAAAATGTGACAATTGTGATTTGGGAGAGAGATTTCTGTACTGCATGCACACAGGTGCGTTTATGTAAGGTCACCATTAAAGGAGCTGTACCAAATTTAATAAAATGTAAAGACATGAAATCCAACAGTTTGTTCTGATATATTAAATTAGTTAGGTTAGTGAAACCAGTTTATATATGTGCTGTACAGCCTGAGAGACAGCACGGCTGACTGCCACATGCCCTGCCATGCAATAGCTGTGCACACTCAATTCGCTTTGCGGAACAGTTATTGCAGATGAAAACACAGAATTGAGGGGGAATTATAACATGGACACTTTACATTATAACTGCACAAGAAACAATAGGGTTGCACAATGCACTCCATGTTAGCAGGGCTTTTACACTCTCAAACACACTACACACACACACACACACACATGTGAGATACTGCATCAGTGACTTACACAACTGAACACTTTATTATCAAACCTATCCAGATTTTGTAGATACTACGTAGAATAAAATTCATTATCTGTCCTTAAAAAATAATTATGAATGAGTGGATGGATAGATTTGGTGTACTGTATTCAGTTTCCCCCCAAGCAATGCAGCACAGTGTGATGTGGTAAGGATTAGTTAGCCACAATCATGCAAATATGGTTGTGTCTAACCAGATGTCCACTTTCACGAAAACGTCAAGGGACAGTTCTGTGGAATGAGAACGAATGATGTTTCAGATATGGGATAACTCATGTGCTGGCAACCCGATGTCATCAACAACAACACATGAACATGTGCTAGATGAGACAGAGGGAGAGTGGGATCACTTAGTTTCAGCTGTGTGTGAGTCAGACTGGACAACGGTCATTCTATTGCTGTGCTACGTATAACTAAACGTCACGAAAAGGGCGCAATATAATATACTTGACTAGAAGTCACAAAAGCTGTTAAGGGAAAATGATACACACATTCACGAATCAGAGAGCTACTGTAAGTATGTACCAAATTAGTATGTGTAAACTTTCTCTTAGATTACCTTAATTCTCCACCAGACGTTTTGAATGTATTTAATTACATTAAAAAAAACAACAGTCACTGTTGAATTACCACCTCGTTGCACAACGTGGTGGTGTGACAGCCATGTTGAATTGGTCCACTTGTCTGGTAAGAGTACTTAGGGGATTCAGTGTATTCAAGTGGGTCTATTTGTTACGCCATAATTGTTACCAATTATTGCCAAGAAGTTACAATAGGTATTGTCAAGTGGCTACTCTGATACTGTAAGTATACTACTATAGGGACACCTGTACAATGATACCCAGACAGCCTTGGTTCACTTTACTCAATGTCTCACTTATGGTGTGGGCTATTGTTCTCCCAATGTGGGCGTGCCCACATGAAGTATAAGGAGAAGAGAGGAGAGAGAAGAGAACATTATGTGTGTGTGTATATAATGTGTTTGTGTATCATTTAGAAGTAGCTTGCGTAGCTAAGGGTTTCTTGTGTTCATGAGTCACGAGTTGTTTGTGCAATTAGATAGCGTGTGTTTGTGTGGTTGTTTGCTTGTAGTTGTTTGTTTGCTTGTAGTAGTACCAGAACTTTGCAGCGTTTTGCGTCAGTAGTAGGAGGAGTTTGTGTCACTATAAATAGTTGTGTCATGCTGTAGAGTTCAGTCTCGTGTCTTCCAAGTTTTCGATTAAAGTAATTTAATTAACCTACTACTCAGTCCTAAGACCTACGGGTGGGCGTCAGTTCGCCGAGGGTAGATAGAAGATACTTACAGTACTCTGGTGGCAGCAACTAAATTGTGCTGTCATCAGGTGCGTGCTTGCCGTTAAGCCGAGGAAAGGCCCACAACTCATATTATTCACGTGAACATACAGTCTATTGGGGACTCATAAGTCTCCTTGCCAGACAAGCTATAGTGGATGGGACACCTAAAAAGCTTAAATTCTGATATTAAAAAACCAGCAAAGAAACAATACATACAATTGGTTACACCCTATTCATATAATTGTGCTCATGGTTGTTGTTGTTGTTGTTGGTTTTTTAATATCAGATTTGAAATATTTTTGGGTGTCCCTTCCACTATAGCTTGTTTTTCCTCCCCTTTCTCTCTCTCCACACACAAGACATACACATTGTAATTGAATGTTTCTCCCATTTCACTACTTCCACATGCAGGCCTGCAAGAAGTGCTCACAATATGATGTGGTGATGTAGTTAGGAAGGCAGAGGGTGAACAGGATTGTCCCTATCAACCAAGAAGCCTCCAGGGGATATTCATAGCCAGGTTGGAGCCAATGGCTGACTGGGGAGAGAGTAGTTAACTATGGGATAACTCATGTGACTGCAGAAAACATGTTATTAACAACAGTAAACATTAACATGTGCAAGGGAGAGTCTAAGCTGTGAGTCAGACTGGGTGGACAGGTGTGCTAAAATATGTACCAAATTTGGTACTGGACTTCCAATAAATGACATTGATTCTCTAAGAATGTAGTCAATATGAATAGATACAGTAGACCTTGCTTCAAATCCAAACACTGGGTGAACTAAAAAAATTGTTTGTCTACACAGTTTGGGTAATGTTATAACTATTAAAAATATCTGTGTGTGTGTATGTACGTAGCATTGTGTGTGTGTGTGTGTGTGTGTGTGTGTGTGTGTCCACCTCAATACCATAATTCCGTTATCTAATTCATATTCACTACTGTACGTATATAACCCACATTATTAACTAATGTACATATGTATGAGAAACTGTAACACTTCCTGTAACACTTCATTTCACTAAAGTAGAAAATTCCTCAGTTAAAAAATAAAGGAATCTAAGTCCCACTACCTTATGATGAGTGCTAGCACAGCCCACCATTCTTTCTGGAATCCCTGTCCATTTTTTCAGTGCACAAGATGGGGGGGAGGGGGAGGGGAGGGCTAAGAACTTGCAGGAAATGGTGGGTACCCAGAAGTCCCTCCTAGAATATATCAGCTCTTTAACTGCCGAAAACATAGAATTGTATGGTTGTACTTTACCATTATTGCTATTGGTGCTGTGAACACCCACCCAGCACTGCAGTTCAGTGTGATGTGGTAAGGATTGGTTAGCCACAATCACCACAAATAAGGTTGTATCTAACCAGATCTGAACTTCCAGGAAACCTCTAGAGACCATTACTCTGAGATTACTAATGGTAAATAGTGGAATTAGACCATGATGCTTCAGATATGGGATAACTCATGTGCCGGCAACCTGATGTCATCAACAACAACACATGAACATGTGCTAGATGAGACAGAGGTAGAGTGGAATCACTTAGTTTGAGAGTGTGTGAGTCAGACTGTACTGACAGGACAACGGTCATTCTATTGCTGTGCTAAAATAAAAAGTCACGAAAAGGGCGCAATATAATATACTTGACTAGAAGTCACAAAAGCTGTAAAGGGAAATGATACATACATTACAATGTGGTGCTGTGACAGCCAAGTTGAATTGGTCCACTCTTTATCTGGTAAGAGTACTTAGGGGATTCAGTGTATTCAAGTGGTCTATTTGTTACGCCATAATGGTTACCAATTATTGTCAAGAAGTTACAATAGGTATTGTCAAGTGGCTACTATGATATTGTGCAACAATAAGTATACTACTATAGGGACACCTATACAATGATACCCAGACAGCCTTTGTTCACTTACTCAATGTCTCACTTTGATTGATATGGTGTGGGCTATTATTCTCCCAATAAGGCACTACCCAAACTAAAATCCCCTTCAGTGCGCCAGCAGAAGCTACAAAATCCAAGAATGAGGTCCTATACATCTGCCATTTCTCACACACACAACAAGACTGGCTGGCTGTGTGTGTGTGAAGAAGGGGAGGAGGAGGATTACCAGGGGTCATAAGACTGGCTGGCTAAGCTGGATTGTATGATGATGAAGTCTTAACCAACAACACTTACTTGAAAGATGATATTCGGTTATAATGGGAAGTGGTTTGTTACTGAACACTTACTAGTGCCTTTTTTTTTGTATACGTACATATAAATATTTCATAGAAGATACATTAAATATGTTAAACTTAGTTTCCCTCAAAAATGGAATTCCTGAGATCATGCAACAGTAAAAATTCAGGCCAGCAAGCATGCACACATGTGTCTTCTCTAAAGATTTCTTAAGGATGTAAGCATACAATATCATACAGACAGTCTTCATTGTGACAACAGAATTGCATAATGAAGCATACGATTGTGATAATCACACACGCACACACATGAAAAATAATGTTTCAGCAACAAAATAATAAGACTCATGTGGGCGTGCCCACATGAAGTATTAGGAGAAGAGAGAAGAAAGAAGAGAACATTATGTGTGTGTGTGTGTATCATGTGTTTGTGTATCATTTAGAAGTAGCTTGTGTAGCTAGGGGTATATTGTGTTCATGAGTCACGAGTTGTTTGTGCAATTAGATAGCGTGTGTTTGTGTGGTTGTTTGCTTGTAGTAGTACCGGAACTTTGCAGCGTTTTGCGTCAGTAGTAGGAGGAGTTTGTGTCACTATAAATAGTTGTGTCATGCTGTAGAGTTCAGTCTCGTGTCTTCCAAGTTTTCGATTTAAAGTAATTTAATTAACCTCCTACTACTCAGTCCTAAGACGTACGGGTGGGCGTCGGTTCGCCGAGGGTAGATAGAAGATACTTACTCTGGTGGCAGCAACTAAATTGTGCTGTCATCAGGTGCGTGCTTGCCGTTAAGCCGAGGAAACGCCCACAACTCATATTATTCACATGAACATACAGTCTATTGGGGACTCATAAGTCTCCTTGCCAGACAAGCTATAGTGGATGGGACACCCAAAAATCTTAAAATCTGATATTAAAAAACCAGCAAAGAAACAATACAATTGGTTACACCCTATTCATATAATTGTGCTCATGGTTGTTTTTTGTTTTGTTTTGCTTTTTAAATATCAGATTTGAAATATTTTTGGGTGTCCCTTCCACTATAGCTTGTTTTTCCTCCCCTTTCTCTCTCTCCACACACAAGCACATACACATTGTAATTGAATGTTTCTCCCCTTTCACTACTTCCACATGCAGGCCTGCAAGAAGTGCTCACAATATGATGTGTTGATGTAGTTAGGAAGGCAGAGGGTGAACAGGATTGTCCCTATCAACCAAGAAGCCTCCAGGGGATATTCATAGCCAGGTTGGAGCCAATGGCTGACTGGGGAGAGAGTAGTTAACTATGGGATAACTCATGTGACTGCAGAAAACATGTTATTAAACATCAACATGTGCAAGGGGAGAGTCTCAGCTGTGAGTCAGACTGGGTGGACAGGTGTGCTAAAATATGTACCAAATTTGGTACTGGACTTCCAATAAATGACATTGATTCTCTACTAGATAATGTGAATGTAGTCAACATGAATAGATAAGTAGACCTTGCTTCAAATCCAAACACTGGGTGAACTAAAAAATGTGTTTGTCTACACAGTTTGGGTAATGTTATAACCATTAAAAATATCTGTGTGTGTGTATGTAGCATTGTGTGTGTGTGTATGTAGCATTGTGTGTGTGTGTGTGTGTGTGTGTGTGTGTGTGTGTGTGTCCACCTCAATACCATAATTCCGTTATCTAATTCATATTCACTACTGTACTTATAAAACCCACATTATTAAGTGCAGCACAGTGTGATGAGGCAAGGATTAGTTAGCCATAATCAAGCAAATATGACTGTGTCTAACCAGATCTCCACTTTCACGAAACCTCTAGGGTACATTCTGAAAATGGAACCAATGGGTGAAGTAGAGAGAGTGGTCTTTCAGATATATGATAACTCATGTGACAGTAACATAATGTTATCAACAACACATGAACATGTGCTAGATTAGATATCTGGTAGGAGTACTTATAGGGATTTAGTGAGTGTACTTAAGTGGGTCTATTTGTAAGCCATAATGATAACCAATCATTTCAAGCAGTTACCGGAGCACTATGTATAAGGGAATGTGTGTTACAATGGACTTTAAATATTCATGAATTTCTCCTCTTAATGATCAATTACTGTCTAGTAGTTTAAGTACGTAGTTACTATAAGTATTAGCATAAAGGAAAGTTAGTAATTTTCTGGTCATTGTTCATTATTTAGTATCCCATTAGTTAATCTTTGACATATTGTATGTTGGTATTCCTTGGGGCGGTTTCCCATTAGGTCACTTTCCAAACAAACAACCCCCTCGGCCAGGGTTACATTGTCCAAGAATGTGACCACAAACTACAAAACTGACAGACAGTCAGAGAGT
>WLWI01002910.1_pt1 | contig 14769 bp, 9 predicted proteins | sample 6701501 | NCBI WGS metagenome assembly WLWI01 (sample SAMN12718690, study PRJNA515312) | sponge metagenome | isolation source: marine sponge | host: Mycale hentscheli | place: New Zealand: South Island, Marlborough, Capsize Point | collected 2014-11-01
CCAGTTGTATTACTAATTTCTTTCATGATTAGTTTTCATGTAGCCACAAGATATTTGATGATAGACATTAGGAGCACTCTAGTTCTGCAACATTTACAATAAAGTTGAGTAGCTTCTTATCAAGAAGTGCAACAGTTTTATTATTAATAATAAATAATAATAATATTACTGTTATAACAGAAATTTATTATAGTCAGGGTTTTATCTAGAAAATTTGTTTGGAAAGGGGTGGGAGGAGTTAGGGCATATCCGCCACCCTTAGGCTGCAAGACAAAAAATATTTACAACTAGCAAGTACCCCACCTCATAGTGGCGCTTGACTTATTGCACAGTAAGAATGCAGTAGCATAAGTTATTTTTGTTCATTGTTATCATTCTCTACATCAGTTTCCCTCTTCTGCTCTCTTTTTCCTGAACTATCCAGCTTTTCTTATCCCCAACCTTTCCTTTCTTTCACCTTTCTTCTCGAGTCATGGAGTCCCTTCTATTTCTTTGTCTCTCCTGCTTCTGAATATTTCTGTCCTTCTATCATGATTGTGGACTTGGGCTTTGTTGAAATGTTGCCTTCTTTTTCGCACTTTTCCCTTCCTTCTTGAAACATATGCCGCCTTTACTCAGTGATTTCACTAGCCGCCTTCTCCTTGTCCATTCAACCCTCTTTTTAGTGTACTATTAATCACTTTCAACTGAATGGGACAACCTATTCAAGGTATCACGATGCTTTATCACCATACTTTTTAAGTTCGTGAATTATTCATGAATACACACTGTCGATCGTTGTTACTGACACACGAGCATATTATTATATAGATTCTTTGAGTAATTAGCATGGCATTATTATGAGTTTGAGTGCTGTAATTTTGAGTACTGCCTAACTGCATACTGCACTCAGATACTATTGAACTGTGATAGGTGCTGGATTCGAATGTTGTGCAACTTTACTAGAGTATCATATTTAGATAGTTTCTTCAAAATTTTCACTATGAGGAGGCGCTTGGCCTTAATTACAGTGTTGGTATGATTATTTAGTACACATTGATTTTTAAGAAATTCTTGAGAATTTTTTAATTTATTGATTGTTCAGGACTTTATACAACAAGATAAGAAGATCACATGTGTGGTAGACTATGCAGTCGAGTAAAAGTGGCTTGCAAGGTTAGGTGGATTCTAAATTAGGAAATATTTTTGAAGGGGAATTATATAATGTATATTATAATATACTAGCATCAAGTACCCCGCCACACAGTGGCGCTTGACGTATTGAAGTTATTTTGCTCAGTTATCATTCTCTACTATTGAGTACGGTTAATTAGTTTTCCTCTCCTGCTCTCTTCATTTTAAACTATCTAAGCTTTTCTTATCCCCCACATTTCCTTTCTTTAGTTCTGTCTTCTTGAGTCATAGAGTCCTTTGTCTAATTATCCTGCTTCTGAATCTCTGTCCTACCATCATGATTGTGGACTTACGCTCCACGAAACTTTTGAAACCTACACTGCCTTCCCTCATCTATTCCACCCACTTTTTAGTAACAATTAATCACTCTTTACTGAATGTGATGACTCTTTACCCATTGAAGTAAGGATGATGCTTTGCCAGACTGTTTAAGCTGATGGATTATTCATGAATACACACATGGTCATTGTCGTTATTTGACACACAAGCGTAATATTCAGGGATTCATTTAGAAATCACTTTAAGAGTGGGCGAGGTTGAGTTTGTGCTATCTAAAGGGTGACACAACTTTCGTGCAGAACTATGACGAGAAAGGAGATGGGCATGATTTAAGCATTTCCCTTCACCTTAAATATTCACTTTTTAACTACACATTTTGCTTACGATATTTTAAGAATATTTCAAGGGGGCGAGTGTCTCCCCTGCCCCCCCACCCTTAATGAACCCCTGTTACTATATAGATATTAGTAAATTTTTCAAAATGTTAATGAACAAGTCCGATCCGAGTTTTTTTGTTGTTTTTTTTTGGGGGGGGGGGAGGGGGGGGAAGTTCTCTTGTTGCAGTATTTAAAATTGTGAAGTATTATACTATTTTAACCCACATGGCTGAGGGTGTCTGTTGTTACATATAAAATCTTGTAATAGACTGAAAAACTATGTGACGAATAGTTGATTGTAACTTTGAGCTGACATTTGAAGGTGATTGTATCATTCATGTGAGAATTATTTTGCTTGGAGTAACAGACACGTGCTGTGTGTGTTTACTTGACACATCCTTTTTCTAAACATTCTACTGTGATGCACATCAGGGTTTGATACAGAGGGGGGGGGGGAACCCTGGGATTTCCCCCCCCCCTGAGCAGAGTTCCCCCCCCTAGGATTTTCACCTATACTTATTAAAACATACAAAAAATACTTTTCCTCCCAACTTTTCTTGTAGGTAAGCCTAGATTTGTACAATTTCTTCAGGCTAGCCTTTGAATGCTTTAGGTTGGAGCTTAGTTTGGGATTGCCTCCGCCAATGTTCATCTTTATATTACGTCCCTCTGCTGCACTTCTTCCCTCTACTGCACTCCTTCCCTCTGCTGCACTTCTTCCCTCTGCTGCACTCCTTCCCTCTGCTGCACTCCTTCCCTCTGCTGCACTTCTTCCCTCTGCTGCACTTCTTCCCTCTGCTGCACTCCTTCCCTCTGCTGCACTCCTTCCCTCTGCTGCACTTCTTTCCTCTGCTACACTTCTTCCCTCTGCTGCACTCCTTCCCTCTGCTGTCCTTCTTCCCTCTGCTGCACTTCTTCCCTCTGCTGCACTTCTTCCCTCTGCTGCACTCCTTCCCTCTGCTGCACTCCTTCCCTCTGCTGCACTTCTTCCCTCTGCTGCCCTTCTTCCCTCTGCTGCCTTTCTTCCCTCTGATGCACTTCTTTCCTCACCTCTTCTCTCTTCCTCACTTCCTCCCTCACCTCCTCACTCTCTCTCTGCTGTACTGCTCGAATCTGTTCCTTGTGTTCCACCGATTCATGGCTATCACATTTACTTTTTTTGGGTTCGGATTCACTTCCTTTGGAGCTACAAGGTCTCTTTTTCCTAAAATACTTTCTGATATCTATTAGCTACTACTCAGCAACTTCTACAGTCTGCCAAAGCAACAAATATACCCTTACCAACCAGGCACCTGCTTCACAATGACCAGTGCTAAAAGCAACTATCAAACTGGAACTGGTGATCCATAAAATGATACACCTACTCCATTCAAACTAGAAGGATAACCTATTAGGAGTCTGTGCTATTCAGCTTTCAAAATGAACAAAGCGGTTTATTAGAGGTAATCAATTGATCAATACATAAATATAATAAAATAAGTTCAATTTCCTTACCTTACTAGTATTGCAAGGACAAAAAAAATATACAACTATAAGGTCGCCATTTGACTTTCCCCCCCCTAGCAAAAAATCCTGTATCAAACCCTGTTATGCGTATATTTTAACTTAGCTACCCGCTGTTAGTTATTTTAAAATATTTTTAGCGCGGATACTTTGCTCGCTGAGAATTCTCTGCATTGACAGGTAAAGGGTTAATATGGGTAATTTCATGAGAAGTGAAACCAGAAGGGGGGAGGAGGGTAAAACTTAAAGTTGCGGCCATTTTTAATCAATACCGCTGTACATCAAGGTAATATACATGAAGCGTATTTCTCATAATTATGAAAAAGAATACTTTCATTTTACAACATCCAGATATGTTTATTACACAAATCATATGCCATACCTTATCCACACTAATAGCATTAGTAAAAACTTGACAATCCATAAGTTCATCTGTATCTAAAGGAAGTTGCAATAAAATTCCATGGACCTTGGCATCACAGTTGAGACGGTGGATGGTGTTTAGAAGTTCATTTTCGCTCACCTACACAATATTAAAAGTGAAAGTTAGTACTCATTACAGCATAACAAAAGCCATTGTAAAAATCAACAAATTCAAGACATTTGGAAATGAAACAACATTAAGTGCACATTGAACTTTTACCATTGATTTCAAATCATAATTTTGAAAAAACTATAGCAAATACCCTGTGGGGTTCAATGTACTAATTTTTGCAAAACAGGAATACAGTAGCCTTTAGGTATTTTTGTTCAATCTTATTACTAAAGCTGGGCTACATTAACTTACCACCGCCACTCATTCTATAATAAATGAACTCTGGTAAGCTTTAACTGCACCCGCAAAAGAGAATTCAAAGCGGTAAACAATTTAATTTCATTGGATATGGGTAAAGATTGTTAAACTGTAGAATTCTGTTCAGTGAATTTTGAGATGGGGTCAACCACAGAGCTAACACAAATACACTAGGGTCAAAGTACAATATGACATATATGTGATCGTCTACAGGAAAACCGGGCACAACGCGGCACCCTCCGAAAAATTTTTTTTCACTTACAGAGTTGTCGGCATCCAGATATTGAGCTCTCCAAGTTTTATCGTCGTAGCTTAAGTCGTTTCCACTATAATAGACCTAACCGTTCCCTTCCGTCCGCTTGAAACAATACATTTTTAAGAAATCGATCGATCTTTTCTCGATATTTACGCACGCCGCGTTGTGCCCAGTTTTCCCGTAGACTGTCACATATGTATGTCCAAACATATATACAACAAATATCCCCGATTCTTAATTTATACTATTATAGTGTCTCGCTCGCCATACAGAATGGAAAATCAGTTTTAATTATTTATTTCAGGTGAGCATAAATAAACGTGTAATTCGCACGTGTGACATACTGGTCACTGCTCAAAGAATACACTAGAATTGTTTTGCTAAGGCAAAAGCACACAGTTCTCTGAATGGACATACATGTAATATCAACTTGTCTGATAGTTGTTACCATGTTGTTTCGTAGAAAGTGTGACTGTCAGATGTTTACACACTATAGAACGGTACTAGCCATTTAAAAGCTTGTCATTCTATATATGGGTGATTATAATACAAGTAGCCACAGTACAAAACGTTGCTCACATGTTTTTCTCCTATCTAATTATACTCTACACACAAATAGATGTGTGCTGTACAGTAAAAACATTGCATAATGTATGTAACACGAACATATGCACCCACGAGTTAAGCTTATTTTTATGTGTGCTGCACATGTGGAGTATTATCAAAGCTTTTAGCTCAAGTCTTGCTTACATGCATACTTAATAGAAGTTGGATAGAAAATACTAACGGACATATTTGAAATAGATTAACTTCTCCATAATTTAAAATGTATTATAATAATAATTCCGATGCATTTTTTCCATTAAAATAAAAAAATTAAATATATATGTACATAAGTTGACTTGCAAGAGGTATGTAGGGAGAAGGCATGTATGAATACAAATGTATAATATATGTGTGTGGCACATCTGTGGAGTGCAAGTCAAGGTTTAGATACCTGTGGCACAGCTGCAGATTGTATAGCTAGAATGTATACACTGTAAGTATGTGGCATCTGTACTGATGAATTGTGTGCCATCACGTGTCGTTGGTAAAGTGTGCAACATTGCAGCATATGCCATGGCTTTGTCATGTATCATGTACATACTTTAACACACAAGTCCAGCGTGCAAATATGCTATCATAGCTGCAGAATATGTGCTGCACACATGTGGCAACTAGAGACATTGTAAAGAATTCTAGGTACATAGATTATACTTACATATAATTATAGTACACTACCAATGAGGAACTAATTGAAAACATTTATAACATCTTACAAGCACAACAATTGAATAAATTATATATGTACATGCATACTATAGTGAGATTTGCGTTAAAACTACCTCACCTCCCGAGGCAATTTTAAATGGTCTACTTTCAGTCCAACTAGTGAAGCTGCTTTTTTTTTCATGTCAATATATACAGTAGAATCTTTTCGACCACCAACCTATAATTAAATACAAATTATGAATCTAAAATATACTCATAAATGCAATTATCTTAAGTTACTAAATAAGGTTCATGTACATACACATGTAAAGTACATAAATAAAAGATAATGCAAAGACTGTGCTAACCATGCATTGAATATCCAGTGTATGAGAAATACATGTACAGTAGTTTGCTTTGTAAATAAGAGTAAGCACCAGCCATTTGTAAAAGTAAAAAATTCAAATACATGAGGGGTTGGAAGTTCCTGGATCACGTTGTGAATGACCTCAGAATCACCTGGTCACATGCACATGTCCTTCACAAGTTTCTGGTCTCTATTAGTCTGACCAAGATGTTGCCACTAACTTAGCAAAGCTAGGAGTGTAAGGTAGCTATTGTGATCCTATGTCTATTGTCAGTAAGGAAGACCTGAACCCTTCGATGACTGCTCGAGTCATGAAGCTAGCGCACACACATACAACACAAACACTGGTGGCATACTTCAGATGTAGAAACAACAAATTACCACTGCTGTCACACCTTTCATCCAAGACAACAAGCAATCTTGAATGAGTGTGAAAAGGTTTTGATGCAGTGGCAGCTGCATTTACAGGCTATGTGAATCTATTGACTAAGGATCTCTTTGTAAGCTAACAAACTTTCCTTATTCTCCAGAAACAGGTCAGACATGTCAAGCTATTTAGACCCTCCAAGAGCTCCATGTACAGGTGACCAAACCAAATATTAAGATGTGGCTATTCCATGAATGGTGCATGTTCATGAGATTAAAGAAATACTTATCCTGTTCTAAATATCACTGATTTTTTTGATTTTTTTTAATTTTTATTTTATTTAATAGTTTGATGCACAAGGTATTCAGGAAAGAGCCAACTAGCTAAGTGAGGCTATTCTGAAGGCCTTCCTAACAAAAACAAACAAAAAAAGAAACAAACAAGTCTACAAGGGGGGGAAAATAAGGGAAAATTGAAAAATTCTACTGTGAATGAAAGTTCAGTTGATGTATAGGTGACACTTCAGATGTTGCTTGAAAGCAGAGTATGACTTGACTGACACAATTTTGTCTGGGAGGAGGTTCCAAGGTTGAGTTACAGCCATCCTATAGGATTGTCTGTGATGATGAGTCCTTACAAAAGGGTTGTAGAGTGGAGAGGAATTCTTATGAGTGGAGCACTTTCTAGGAGCTGACACGAAAAAGGAGGATGGAATGATGGAATTGCCTTGTACTATTTTATGGCATAGACACAGCTTTTGGTATAGGCGACGGGTCTGCATGGCTTGGCCATCCCAGGGAAGATATTAACTGCTTTGAATCACATGGCCAGTCACCCGTCACAACCTTAGCTGCAAAAGACTGGACAGTAAAATACTCAATACAATGATGCCAAAACATATTGCACAACCCAAACTCTGAGCTCCATCTCTTGAATGGCTTCCATAGTCCACCTACCAATTGTCCTAATCAACTACTAAGTTTACTGTTGCATAAGGGTAAATGACAGACTTCAGCTAGCAATAATTAGAGAGTATTTTGTTAAGACTAGAGATCTGAAAAAGAATGTATTAGGCCGAGTTTTTTTCATTATTGGTATTGGTTGTTATCTCCTAGCTGTGCCGATATAATAACTGATAAAAAGAAATTGGTATGCATCATGTTCATGCTGAGTTTTTCCAGCGCTTAAATGATGAACAATGAAACAACTAAGGTTTTAGAAGCGGTTGCCAAAATTTGTCATACTTTGTTGCTGCCGCTAAAGCACAAGAAGACATTTTCTGTTTGTAGTGCCAGTGTTATACACTCTACTGCAGTGCATATCACTAAATAGTTCTTGACATAGAAGCCACCTAGCCCTTGAAAGAGCGGAAGTATATACACATATATAAAGGAAACAACATTACTAAAATCTATTCATCAATAATTCCTGTAAATAATATTTCAGATTATGTAAAAATTGAATGTTAAAAATGTAGTCAAAACATCTATCGGTTATCAGTATCAGTCTTGATTCTAGATAAGATATCGGTATATCGATTGAATCCTCTATCAGTACATTCTAGATGTTAACACCGTTCAGTTGTATTACTACAAAACTGGTACTATGACTGTTCCAGTGTCATGTGGAAGCAAGATCCATGTCCTTGCGATTATGCATGGTAGTACCACTAAACTGTGCAGCACTCACTTAACTTATTAAACGATGTCTTAATTTACCCTCAGCATGTATGCACAAGAGTTACAGATTCACTTAGTCAGTCAGTCAGTCACACAACAAAAAGTGGATCTCGAAGATGGCAGCCTTCCTAAGATTGTAACATGCATCAAATGTTCCAATGGACCTTTAAGACTCTTCAATGTGCCAACATTTTTAGTTTCGACTTATCATTTTTTCCCCATAAAAAGCTAGCTTAGGCTGTACGATTATAAGCGATTGTTGGCAATGCCCCCTATAAGTCACACTGTACTCACATAAGCAAATAATTTCTTTGCTGCACGCGTAGTTTTGCATTACACTGTCTCTCAGCAGTGTACCGGAATGCTTGGAGTGTCTCATTGAAACTAGTGGTGAGGTGAGTGTCACTTGTATGCTCAGCTTCTCTTATGAAGACAGTTAACGCCTACTATTTCATTGCACGAGTTGCATATCGACTTGCTCAAGCTTTACATATCAACTTGCACGAGCTACACATAGGCATATATTTATATATTTACATTGATACTACGCCAAATAAATTATTCTTTTGGTCTATAGCTAACTAGTGTACAGTAACGCTGAGGGTTCGCACCCTTGGTGCTATTGTGATAGCATTAACAACCCTTTACCACATGCAATTTTAAAAAACTCGCTGTGTTTTAGTAGCAGAGTGTGTTATTAGTCAAGAGCCACACATCAGTTAGATAATCAGAATGCTACAAAAAAACAACAACTACCACTACGCAATAAAATTGAGGCAGGAAAGTAAATAGTAGGCTAAAATTAATGGTGAATGAGCCTTTCTAAAGTAAGTAAATAGGAGCTAGAACACTACACAATAGGCTCACTTGCCAATAACTATGTATATCATCTTATACCATAGTTGCTGCGGTAATGGCCATGAATAAAAAAATGTTATTCTCCCACTAATTTTCCTCCGGTGTCGCATATTTCCCCTGCTGCATGCGCTTTTGCACTGGGCAGAAGGAAGGGAAAGGGCAAGGAAGTTTTGTGGGGACTGGGAAAAGAAGGGAGAAGGTTTGAAGTTTACTTTGAAAAGTGAAAAATGCATGACCTTCCCATGATAGTATTGGCTTTTGCCACATCCATTACCAGATAGTTTGACAATACTGATAGACTAAACGTAATGCGAGCAGACAGTTATCAGTGATAACTCTAACATTTCCCAATGGCAACGGGCAAGTATTGTTTCACACAACATAATTTAAAGTGTAGCTAGTTAGATATACCGTGTAGCTAGCTACCACCACCCAACGCCATCGGAGTGCAAGTTGTGGAAATTGAATCCATGGCTGCTTGAAAAGACTTAAAATGATTTTAATTCTTGTCTAAGAATTGGGGCAGTGGGGATTAATATTGCTTGCATGGCATAATAATGACTTAACAGTTGGTAAAGAGTCTTGGGAGGGTAAATCTCTCCATTAGTTTCCTATTTCCACAATGTACTGAGATAAAATGTATTCTCTCTCTCTCTCACAGGCTTGTATCGTCTAAAAAAAAAAAGCCTGTGAAAGAGAGAATATATATCTAATGAGTAAAAAAGGTTGAGAAAGAAATGTAATTTACCAAACTTTCGTCACTGCATTTACAAAAATCTTCGGCATATTATCAGTCTCGTTATGTACTTTAGTGGCTATTCTCCCAGAAGTACCAGGAAGTTGCTTTAGTGGTGTTCACAATATTAACTCCTTTAGAGAGCATACTAAACTCTTCTTCACTAACAAAAGAAAATCTAGTAATAGCACTGGTCGGGGATTTAGATTGGACAGCAAAATGGCAGCACTAGTAGATGACAAGGAAGCTGTAGGAACTAAAGTTGAATTTGTATGTGAGTGGATATTGGTATCTCCATTAATAAATTGCAATATTTCTTCACAATAATACTTGCTTGTCATTAACCCTCAGTGTTCATGTGCAAGAGGGTTATAGTAGAGCATTTGTCTGCCTGTCAGCATTCAATTTCATGAATGGCTGAGAACTAACCTTTGAAACAAGTATGACCTAACCCAATAGGAGAATTTAAGTCCCTTAAATTCACCACTTTTTTTTTCAAATTTCAAGCTAGTTTCCAAGTAAATGCGGAGAAATTGAGCTCCAAACAAGCACAAGCTAGATATAACAACCTTTACCTTTCACACACATTGGTTTACGTCACACAGTAGTCACGTGATCACATATAGTTCATGTATTTTCTCTTAACTGTGTGTGTCCTCGGTAGTTAAAAGCTGAAGTAATCCGAAGAAATATTTAATGCTGATCCTTGGTGCTCTAGTTGAGTTAAAAGGATACAAATAGCTGGAGGAGTTGAACTGATAAAAAACAACTAAAAGTTTGTATTTTAACTCAGACACTTTATGTTAAAAAACAAACAAACAACATTAGATTCTAACTACAAATAAATAGTAAAAAAAAAACTATATGAAAAAGTTTGTGCATGTTGGGGGGGGGAAGAACAAAAATAAGCTAGAACTTGACAGACTCAGCAAAATATTACTTGGGGCAACTAATACCTAAGACAAGGTTTCAGTACAAATAACTAAAGATGGAAACTCTCAAAGATGGGCAAGATGAAGGTTTAAAATTATAATTCAGTCACTGGCACAAAGAAACAACAACAACAGAGGATTTATCGAATTTCACCTGACTGATGAGATTATTGTTTAATAATCCACATATAATTATTCTAATTCCAGACCATAACAAACACCACTATAAACTGAATAGAAAGATCCAGAACTAATATCAAAATAACAAAAATATACACTTTAACAAAAGCAGAATGTACATGAATTTTATTTATCTAAAAAAAACATTGATGACTTTATTGCAAAAAGGTAATAGATTGATATTCCATATATCCATGCCCAACCCTCATTTCAAATCAAGTAAACAAAAACCAAAATGAAAAAAAAAAACAAAAAAAAAAACCAGAAATAATGCGAGGAGAGATAAAAGAATTTCATACACAGCACAAGGATCATTTATAGCATAAAATAAAAAAAATGTACCTTGCAAAGTCTAATTATTGCACACCTAGATATGAGACATTTGAAACATCAACACTATTGAATGTGCAATGTACATAATGTATAATATTTTGCCACCAATACATATAGCTACTAGCTATAGATGTTAGCCATTTGTCACTATTAAGTAGTACCTGAATGATGCAAATACTAGGTCGAAATCCTGGAATTGCAGCAGTTATAGTTTTAAACTCGGACGCAGCAGCCATTCTTACTTCTGCAGCAATAGCTTTTCCATTAATAATTTTACCAAGTTCCATGGTCTGGTCAATCCTATGATGCAAATCGCGAAAAGAATAAAGGAGGCGGGGGATTCTACGGCTATAAAGGCGATATCGCTCCCAAGATGCATTACATGTACACGCGCGGCGAGTGGTGTAGTGAACTGATGTTACCACATGATGCACATGGAAATATTAGCTCCACCTACTGAGGCGACTTAGTGTACCTGTAATTACTATTCAGCTAATTCATTGACGACTGCCTGCAATAACTAAAGAGGGAGCCCGTAAAGGGGGTGTGTCACGTTGATACCATGGTTACCACCCGGTATGAGCTACTAGTTTTATCGACTAACTGCAATAATGTCAGTAGATGTGGAGAGTAATTCACCCAGCAGTACCTTGAAGGGTATTTTGCACCACCATCTCAGACTAGAACCAGCAACAGAAGGTAATAATCCACTTCAATAGTCCTAACTATTATAGCTGTATTATTATAAATTGCTGGTGTGGTGTAGAAATGAAAAATGAAGTTGAAGGAGGCCAAAGAAAGAGAAGTCTTAGTCAACCTCCTTTGAAATTAGAGAAGGTTTTTAGATATGATTAACAGAAGTTGTGCTTAATAAACCTTTCCTTGTATTTCTAGAACTGTAAACCAGTAATTAACAGAAGTACTATTGAATCTGACAATAAGCGAAGACCTGGCATATTGAAGAGAACTGCAAGTAAGTATGAACCTCCTCCACCAGAGCCTCAAGACCCCAACTCAGGTAAGATTAAAGGATATACATGTATCAAATTAAAATATTTCATTGCTTCTTACATGATATAATGTAGAGGCTAAATCAGTTACTATTCATCGCATGCAAAAATGTTTGGAGGATTGGGATAAGCAATTTGGACAAATTCTGGAGAAAAAAGGGAAAAATGGTATTTTTTGGAATTATTTTGCAAATTTACTCTTATCATAAGCTAAAATTTAGATTCTACATACCAGAAGGAGTTGGAACAACGTAATAAGAAAATTAATGATTTGAGTGAAAAGTATTCCTCTGAGTTAAAGCTTAGAATAAAGACAGAAAGTGAAAGAAATCAGCTGTCTCAAGATTTGGTACGTAATTATATATTTGATTGGACTTTAACTAATGGATATTTTATAGAGCGCAACTCAAGAAGAACTAATGCAGACCAGAGATGAGGTATGCCACTCTTGTTTATGTTTACAGATTACAGAGATAAAAGTGACTGTGCTGCAGGAGTGTTTTTGGATAAAAAAAAAAAAGACTTAGGAGGGGCATCATAGAATTTTGTCAGTGAGCAATAGTGTTTTTGTTATTAAGAGGGCATACATAACCCATTCCCCTATTTTGCATATTGTATTACTAACTTCTGAAGCTACAGCTATTTTTATTATTTTGAGGTTTTGGTCTATACACTTTCCTATAGTTAAACAATAAGTTCCTATAATCAGGTGGCGTTTAATTCCATAATTTGCAGTAGACTGCCTCAAACTTTTGTGTGAGATGACAGTAATATGAATAGGCATCAAAAGATGTTGTTTTTTAGCTAAAATCCTGCCATGTTTTTAAGGAAGTTAAATTTGTGAGCTCTCCAAATTTTTAATAATACTAAAAAACTAGTTATTTAAACGATTTCCAGCATGTACTGCTGTGTATATTTAGAAGTATGTTTACTGCACATTTCAGGCAGAGGAGCTGCAAAATGAACTTGTACAGTACCAAGCTGCGTATCAAGAAAGTGAAATTAAAAAAGCAGAATGGGAAAATGAGGCTAAGTTTTCTGCTGAACAGTTGGACAAAAGTGAGGGAATGCGCAGAAGATTAAATGATCAAGTTACTGAACTCCAAGGACAGTTGGCCATAGAAGAACAGCGTTCAAAATACTGTGTAATAATATAAACTATTTTATCACTATTAATTAGTAAGAAAAGCAAAATAAGTTGAGGTTTTGTGATATCATGGTAAATATATAAACACAGAAAGCAATTGCTTCTAGAGTTAATAAATTTAATACACACAATTTTGCCAAGTAAAATTCAAAATGATTAGTGACGGAATTAACAATACATAAAGAACAATGAATGTCAACTGGGGAACAGGAAAATGGGTGGAAGAGGGTAGTACTAAACTTTTAATACACTGTGATTAATCTCCCAATAAACTAGACAAAAAAGTACTGGCACGTTTAGTAGGTGAAGTCACTGCATCAGATTGATTATGACCTTTTTTTCCCTTCGATTCTCCCTTGCTTTGATGTTCTTTCAATTCAGTTTGAAGTGCTGAGCTATATAAGATACACATCAGAATTTAGGCAAGTTAATTTTTTTTTTAATTTTTTTCCAACTTACAGTTGAATTTGAAGCTCAAGAATTATAGCTTCAAAATTTTTTTTTTGAGTTTCATTTTCTGCACTCATCACTCCTAATTCAGACTGCAATCTGGAGAGTTGGCTATCTCGAACAGATACTAATTCTTCAAAATAATTCTGGAAACACAACCACAATAAATCAAAGTTTGAGTATATAACTATGCACCAAAGTTTAATATTGTTCACCTTCTGATCTCTCTCCGTCTTAACTAATTCTCTTAGCTCGTCACAAGACTGCAACTTATCTTCATCAGCCATAAAGGAATCCACATCTCCTTCAATCCACTCCCCACCTGCTAATTCCCTCAATCGAGATTTATCATCTTGTTGAGATAGCAGTTTGTGCTCCTCTACTGTATCATCCATGACACTGGAACGACTTCAAGAAAAAACATTATTGCATTATTTAAATTAAGTGTGTATATTTACTTACCTTTGTCGAAATTTTAAATACGGAACATAATTGATCTCCTGTTTCAAACCAAAGTCAAATTCTTGTCCTTTTAAGCATAAGCTATACATAGAAGAAGCATATGAAATTGGCAATATTAAAAACTTCAAAGTATACCTTAAACAGATTAAAAGATATCCATAAATTAGAACATAGCTGGTGTAGTTTTTTTTTGTACTGAGACAAGGAACTTCAAATCCCTTGAAACTTGCATATTTAAATTATTGCAGTAATAGCAATTTTTTTATTTCCACCAAGTAAAACTTCATTAAAGAGAATACATGCAACTGCTCTATTGTACATTGTTTACTTCTAGCTCTATGTAACAGTTAGGCACTGTCTCAAAGAGAACTACTGTTAGGAACAGTCACTAATGTTAAAAATTCATCAGGTGATGTGCTTCACCTCAATTGCATTGTTACGAACAGTTGCTATGTTCTAAATTAGTTATGCACTACGTAGGTGTGGTGAACTACCGGGAAGGGGGGGGGGGGGGGGGGCAAAGAAAAAAAAGGTTTGGGTTGTTTTTTTTTTGAAAAAAAAAAGAAAGTTTATTGAAAATAATTATAATAAAACAAAAAAAAAAAAAAAAGTGGAA
>WLWI01002911.1_pt1 | contig 14759 bp, 9 predicted proteins | sample 6701501 | NCBI WGS metagenome assembly WLWI01 (sample SAMN12718690, study PRJNA515312) | sponge metagenome | isolation source: marine sponge | host: Mycale hentscheli | place: New Zealand: South Island, Marlborough, Capsize Point | collected 2014-11-01
GGTGCCTAGCTAAGGGGTGCATAGCTAAGGGGTGCATAGCTAAGGGGTGCCTAGCTAAGGGGTGCATAGCTAAGGGGTGCCTAGCTAAGGGGTGCATAGCTAAGGGGTGCCTAGCTAAGGGGTGCATAGCTAAGGGGTGCATAGCTAAGGGGTGCATAGCTAAGGGGTGCCTAGCTAAGGGGTGCATAGCTAAGGGGTGCCTAGCTAAGGGGTGCCTAGCTAAGGGGTGCATAGCTAAGGGGTGCATAGCTAAGGGGTGCATAGCTAAGGGGTGCCTAGCTAAGGGGTGCATAGCTAAGGGGTGCCTAGCTAAGGGGTGCATAGCTAAGGGGTGCCTAGCTAAGAGTTGCTGTCAAAAGCTATTGAAAATAAACAGCATCATCTTTATCAGTCAATTAAGAAAACAACTGGTGTCAATGGTATGCAGTCTATTGTGCTTTAAATGAAATAGTAGGAGTAATAGTGTGGGAGCTAGAGCATGGGAGGCCCAAAAATAGCATAATCAAAGTCAAGGACAGTTTATGGTTTAAATGCTTCAAAGCTAGTGCTATCGCACACTTGTATACTGCCACATTATCCTGTTGATTTTTAAAACATTTGAAATTATTGATATTCTAAAGGAAGTACTGACAGACTATGTGTTGTGACCAGCAAAATCCCAGTGTAAAATGATATCTACTAGTTTGCCATCACAATGAACCCATGTGAAAAACCAAAGGGAAGAAAATCTCACAGAATGTACCCAACCCATCTATTGACTTCCTCTGCTGATGGGCGGGGCTAGGTAGGACCATCATGTGACTCATCATATGTACTGGATGGAGATAGTCTTGTTTTATAGTACTTTAGTCTCAAACACACACCGGAGGGTCCAACAAAACTGACTATTGATAGATTTAGTTCTAACTAGTACATTTTTGCTCTACTAGTATTTACACGGTACACTGTCTGTCACTATGTATCTATCAGACTAGCACATGTATGACCTGTGCCATCATCTTCTTACTATCACATCTGTATATCTAATGTATAATGATGATTCCATAATGTAAGAAATTAAAACAATAACAAACAACAAAACTTTTCTGAGAACAAAGGAATGAGAAGGGAATGGTTGCCATGGCTAAACTTCACACATCAAAAGAGTGGACACTGTACCCTACCTCCCTTCTCACTGCCCACAACCTAGATACAAAGGCAAGTCATCACATCTCTATCTGGCACTTCCATTTGTCTAATTAGTGTCTGTCTCTGACAATTTCTAGAGTAGCATTGTGCCCCACGCTAGCTACGTCTCTTCCTATCATTCTAGACTAACAGACGGACCTAGACCAGCTGTTGCGACAATCAGTAGGTCCACTGAACTCCATCATTAGTTCCTCTATAGAGAAATGAAAAGATTTCTTCCAATGGTAACTATCAGCCATAAAAAGAGAGACTGGAAGTGAAAAGAAGTCATTAATTAATTAATTATGCTGCATTCGTATCTAATTAACACCGCAAGCTAGTTTAAGGTATGTATTGACAATTTCAAGCAGTTAATTGTCATTTGACAACAATTACACCACACTTAGTCCACATATGTATACTGTTCACGCCAGAGCAGTGAGACTACCACTGCAATAGCCATTCAGGGGCAAAGCTTAGCATGGCACACAGTAGAATGTGCCTCAACTTCTTGTTCAACAAAATAAAGATGTTAGTGAAGACTGAAATGAATTTTCTTCTCTCAATTATGAATCAGGCAAACATCAAATGTAGAAATGCCATCACATCAGAAGCACGGGGCATCAAAGCTCAAACTTCTATAAACAATGATATTTTTGTTTGCAGTACAAAGTCTATGGGAAGGGACTACATATAAGTAATGAACAGTCAGCAATTCACTGCGAGAACTAGCACAATCATATCTACATGAGCATCCGAAACTACACAACGCCTAAACACATAGCTGTGATCACAAGTAAAGTGAAAATAGTTCACACAAACGGAATGCTATGGTTGCTGGCACTACTAAACCCCGCCCATCACCAACAAACCACCATCATGTCAGTGGGCACATACAGTAACTAATCCCAGTGCATACATCTAACTTAGTGTTCGCTGGATATCTCCAGTGTCTCCAAGTAACAAGACTGAGCATAAAAACTAGAGGACTAGCAATCTAACCATACCTTACCCACTCCATACCTTCGCCTTGAGGTCCCAGAGTCGCACTGTCTTGTCATCTGAGGCAGTGATGAAGGAATTGGAGGAAGGATGGACAGCCAGACCCCATAACTCTCCCTCACCATGTCCCTCCACTAGCACCTGGCAACATTATAAAAGTATAAACAACAACAACTCATTAAACAAACCATAAAAAATATTTAATCATCCATAAAGATGGCCACTGGGGGAACAATAGGGTCACAGCAAAACCTTCATGACAAGAATTTCAGATTAAACAATGATAGCCCTGTCTATCTTTCCCACTAGTGTCCTCTACTTTGTAACCTTGAATGTTTTCTTAGCTTCAGCATCTCCTTGAAAGCCAATTACTGAAAGGTATATTAATCATTGCATGACCAAGACCTTCTGTGGTACATATGAGTAACCAAACCATTAGCTAACAAAGTAGAGGACCAGTAAAAAATAAATAAATAAATAAATAAAATCACCACAAACAAACAAACAAATAAATAAAATCACCACAAACAAACAAACAAATAAATAAAATCACCACAAACAAACAAACAAATAAATAAAATCACCACACACAAACAAATAAATAAATAAAATCACCACAAACAAACAAACAAATAAATAAAATCACCACACACAAACAAATAAATAAAATCACCACAAACAAACAAATTAATAAAATCACCACAAACAAACAAACAAATAAATAAAATCACCACAAACAAACAAATAAATAAATAAAATCACCACAAACAAATAAATAAATAAATAAATAAAATCACCACACAATACATGTAATCCTGCTATGCCTTTTCCTCCAATTATTGTTGTGAGTGTAAATAAATTTTTGAAAACAAGCTACCTAAAATGGAGAAGAAAATAACAACAGTGATAGGTATGGCATGATCTCACGCTGCCAGGCAACTAGGCATGTCAGATCAAAGGCAAAGCTCACGTAACTCCAATCCCATTCCTGGATATGGACCATAAAACTCACTAAGAAGCAGGTGCAGCAACTAAGAAGCAGGTGCAGCAAGGTGCAGCTATGGCAGGAAAGAACTGTGTACAGTGATCCCAGCCATAGAATTGCTTCACCCGTAACAACACACACGATAATAAGATAGGAGTATGCCAATTACATAACTCGTAAGTTACCATGGCAGCACCGCTTTAGTAGGAAGCCTACCAAATGAGTTCATAAAAAACTGCATACAGATTTATACGATAACAAAAAAAATTTATTAGGCTGTAAGTGGTAAACAGGATTATGAAAAAAAAGAAAAAAAAAGAAAAGAGAAAGTAACTAGATCGTGAAGGAATCTGAGTTAAGATTTCTTTAACTAAAATACTTCATAAAGATTGAACAATTGATTAATAAGAAACAATGTCCTCCACTCTTGTGATATATTACTACAAGAATTATTTTAGTGTGTACACCAGGAAAAATATTTCTCTGTAATAATATCTCTTATAAAGTCAAAACTTCCCATTTCTACTCACATACTCACACGCGCACACACATGCATACCACACTTCACCACTCCCTGGTAACCAAAGCAAATATCTTCCTAACTCTGACCTTGACGTCTCCAGTTTTTTCTTCCACCTCAAATATCCGGTTGTCACCAGTGCCCACCAAAATCTTTCCCTAAAGACATAACAGCACGCTATCATATTATTGAACAATAACAAGCACCAGAGCCAGCGGTCTTCATCCACACCCAAGGTACTACTTCATATGTCAATTTTTTTAATCATCCGTAAGCATGCACATGGTTCAGTGAAATCTACAAGCAGTGAGGCAGGTGCAAGGTCAGTTAACTGTACACAAAACTGTAGCTAGACACTACACCAGGTCACCTGGAATTGTGCTGCCTGAACTTATGCTCAACAACTGGATTGTACCCCAGAACACTCACAACTGAACCATTTCAGGTATTATTGTTAGGGCAAGGTGGTTAATAAGATACATGTAAGAGTCATGCTACCATTTGGTCAGCCAATGGAAGACTTCACAGATTACGGCCATGTTTGAGATGGGCTATGTTTGGAGGAATAATTTCTTCTTTATGTGATGAGAAGATATGTAATTGTGAAGTAAATAGAGCATATCCTGCTCATGAACATTACAGAACCCATGGTGATCTTTATAAGTAGCAAGTTCACAAAATGCAGAATCAACTATTTTTCATGAACCGCGTTTTAATTTAGAAATAAAGAGTGATAATTACACATTCTAAATTAGTTGGTCCAGTATCTTCCAACATAACCAAACATTAGTAACATATAACAGTTTTATTGTGTCTGTGGATTGTGATGATTTATAACAGATGTCCTCATAGAAAGTTCTGACCAATCAGATTTCTCCACATACAGTATTAATGTCATAATGATGCTGTAAAACCTCTTTTACCCTGACCCATAATTAATAGATGTACACTTAGAGCATCAAGCACTACTGGTTCAACAACAACAACAACAACAACAACAACACTAATACTACTAATAATAATGAGTGACAAAACTGTGTGTTGACCAGCAACTCCAATCTAATTACTCATGTACTGTACCTTGCTCCTGGTCACAGATCTCACCACAGGCACACTGCCGTCATCACCCAAAGGGAAGACTCGTGACCTGCTCATGTCCACCCCCCACAGCTTCACACCTCCACCATCAGCACCTCTGCCACACACAAACATCTCTACTTAATTTAGAGCCATGTTAACGGAACTAATCCTCATAATTCTGTATAAATTCATTTTATTACGTTGTACTTATATTCTTAATGTTATTACTACATTAAATTAACATAAGTTCAGAAAATATATTATGTTAATTTAATGTAGTAATAATATTAAGAATCTTAATAGTATTGTTAAAAAATAGACACATAATTGGCTAAGTCCAGCATACACTAATGCTACAATTATAAATACATACATACACACATACATACACACAATCCTACTACATACATACAAACATACATACACATATGCACATACATACACATATGCACACACACACACACATTTGTCCCACATACCTGTCTTTGCCGCCAGTGAGAATTAGCCCGTCCTCCAGGCACGTGTACATAGCCATAACCGGTCCATTATGGGCGTGGCTAACCACACGGGAGAGGGTGTGGCACTTCCACATGTAGATATCTCCTCCCACTGACCCAGTGAGAGTCATTTCTTCCTAACACACAAACACATTGTCATTAAAACATAAAGAGATATTTCACAGTCAACACTCATTGGAAAATTCTGTGATTATGATTTCGACTAAATGTACATATATAATAGCACGCCCTAATCCTCATAGATGAGGACACTGTGACTATGGAGTACCAACCCTCTCTTCCTGCATTCTCTAACTATCAGCGCCTGAATGACCTGATGCAGGAACCACGGTACAAGGACTGCCATATCCTCAGAGTACTTGTTGACACTTTCTGTCGTCACAAGCTCATACCAACTGCACACAGATACTCCCAAATATGTCCAAGACTGATACTTAACACAATTTGATCTCCACTTAATGATATTCACGAGGCTGTATTTCTATACAGGGACCATACCTATCGTGCTCATACCTATCATGCTCACACCTTACCAGTTAGTGCCATGTGGCACATCACTGGGAATCACTCCATAATGGGAAGTGATGCCCATAACAGTGGACAGAATGTAACCATGGACACTTGAGTTGTAAACAACCCAGGACAATGACCCCTTCAATCTAATTACTAAACAGGATCAAGCTCAAATCTTGTCATTGATGAATAAATAACTAATATTGGTTGCCATGTGAAACCATATCTGCCACTGCAGTTCTATCCCTACATAGTCCGGGCTAGAAAGCCAGATTTTTTGGCCAACCTTGTTTTTGTATATAAAGTAATTATTTAAACCTATTTAGGTCAATTTACACCTGCTGGATCTAAATCTAATGAGTGCCAGTTGCAAAAACTTGAGCATTTCTCGATAATTAAATTTAAAAATGCACCTTTTAATTTTTCGTATTTTGAAATCAAATAAATCATCTCATCTACCATTTACTCAAGTATTAGGCCACAGCTTCTCAATGGAATTAGTTCTTCTCTGACATAGCATTTATAATGACATCAAATTTTTATCTGCTGAGTTCCTGTTTGTGCACATTATTTCCTTATATGGTAATTTCCGTCACTTTGTTTGTGCCATGTGCTTGCTCATGCTCAAACTGGTAGTATAGTCTAGTTTAACGTGGTACTTCCTAAGTTCGTAATTTATCCTGAAAGTTAGATGTATAAGTAACAATAAAGTCTATGTGCAAGGGAGAACAACAAAGTAACCAGCAAAGCTTATCCAGAACAAGAATCTAGAGTTAGAAGATAGAAACAAGTGACTAGCTGAGTTTTACAAAACTACGAAAACAACTTTGCATTTAATTACCTTAAAGACTGCATGTTCTGTTGTCAAGAATGCTCAGTAAAACGTCCTCAAAAAATTTCAGTAGCTTCATGTAGAAGACGTGTGTAGAACTCTGGATGGAAGACAACTTCCTAAATAGTCCAGTGAGTAGATGGTCACCATGAAATTGATCAGATCCAACCATTTTTTTCAGGTACCATATCTAGCATAGAATTCCTGGGTATGTAAAAATTATTCCTGATCCAAGTTGAGACTAGATACATTGCAACAATTTCAAATGGATGCAGATAAACTATTGACTATGAAGGAAATGTATTACATAGTAGAATTCTTTTCTGATTGTATTTTTCAGTTCAGACACTGCAAAATTTCAATTGTGCCGCTTCTGCTTAAATTAAATATACGACTTAGTCAGAGTTCTTGTATAGTGTGTTGCATACAGTAGGTTAATGAGTGAAGTCCTCATGCAAGAAATTAAAATGTGTAATAATAGCTATATAATTGTTTAATAATTAACTACAGAGCTTTAGGACTGTTTATAAATCTTTCTTTCAGAGTTGAAACGAAACACACCCAGACTGGTCTACTTTAAGTGGAAAGTTGTTAGGACTAAGTGGCCATGAGTTAAAACATCTGGCCCCCTGATGCTGACTATTGCTGAGGTGGGGTCTTAACTTCACATGGGTAGTAGGTATGCAAAATCTGAACATATCAGAAAGCACATTCAATGCACTACACTCTGATAAAAGTTCAACTTAATTGAGAAAAAAATAAAAAAGTTTTGACAAATTATATTATGGACCTCCCTGAATGGTAAAAGCCTCCCTTAAGAAGGTTCCCCAGAATTACTAAATATGCTACTTATATTATTTTCCTGCTGTCACTAAAGCTTCTTGTCTAGGATTACACACTTCCATTTAATTACTCAGCTACTCGCTACATATGACATATATTTAACAATTCTGGAGACAGTGTAATGCTTCTCATTGCCTATCTTCATTGCCATTGGTTCTTCAAATTGGTCAACGGAGACAGCATTTTAGTTCCCTGGATGGTCAACTAATAAGACCTACTTTAGCCTCTGAATCAAGAGTATGCATTTTGAGCAGATAAAGAGAGATGGAGAATATATACATGTCCTATCGATTTCATTTTGGAACAAGGTTGGCTAGTTCCAATATACTGTTTTGACAGCTGCTAAAGCTGCAAGTTTTTAGTATGGTGAATGTACTTCATCTGATATATGTTACGTGTTGTGAGAATGGTATTATTGTAGATATGAGGCAATAATAAGAGGACTAAACAAGTAGGTGGTAGATTTTAGAATACTCAAATCCTAGCAAAAAGTTATTGCTTCATTGCTCATATTCTTCAACCAAAATGCATCAGCCTGCCATCACACTCATGTGTCGAGCATGTGCACCAGTGCTTATCCTTCCCATTGACACTAGTATGTCAAAGTTTCATACCATTGAAATATTTTACCAGCTGTTTTAGTGAGTCCATCATTTGTAATGTAGTAGCATTATCCTCAACATATGTATTTGCTACTGACTTTATGAAACAGTAAATCCATGTCATAGCTATGTAACTCTATCATGGGCAAAATCAGCTATTATAATTGTATTTTCAAGGCTTGATGATTTGCAGTGCCCAAGACCTTAACTGGAAACAATAATATTAAAGCAACCATAATTTCTATACTAGCCCTTAAAGTTGACCATATTTTGAGCAGCTAATTTGCGATTTTCGCAGTGTCTGAGGCCTCAGATTGAAAAAATACCATCAGAAATAAAATTTCACAATTTCCCTGGAGTTTTCCAAAGTTACCACTTCCAAGTTAAATTTATTCTAAAACTACTTGGGGATGTAAATCTGTAAAAGTAACTTTCATATAGGATTTTGCAGACTTAAAGCAGCAATTCAAATAATATTTGAGATAAAGTTTTTATTTAAAACAAAATGCTCAATTTTTCATCACTGGCACTCACCAGATCTGAATTCAGCACAAAAAATGGGTCTAGAAAAGTCAATAAAACTTACTTTATATCCTAAAACAAGGCTATTGGTGCTCTAGCCTGGACTAACACACTGTATTCAAGGCTCTCGAGTAGTTGTATCTACCAAGGAACTAGTTGGGTCCCAATATGGAAGTTTCAACGTGTTTTGTTTTTGCTACTTTTTGTTTCCTTGCTTGTTTTTATAAAATGAGTGAAAAACGTGTCACTACCAGAGACTCGCCAAGGACTCCACACCTTAGCTACCATTGATTGGCCACCACTGCTCCAGGAATGAGTAGTACTATCCTGCAGTCACATGTGGTCCACGCTACACATGATTGGCTGCAAATTATCCCTTCCCTCCCTCAACTAGGAAGAACATAATAAAATAGGTTGATAGCATTCATGTCTACCTACTTGAAGAATCTGAACAAGATTAATAATAATAGCAAATTTTTCTCGTTCTAACAGCCAATGTATGTTAATTAAAACTTAACCCGACATTTCGACTTCTTGCTGAAGTCCTCTTCAGGGGTCAAAATGTCACGTTAAGTTTTAATTAACAAACAATATTGGCTGTTAGAATCAGAAAAATTTGCTATTATTACAATCATTTCAGCCGAGAATGACTGAACCAAGATAATTCAAATACTTCAGAATTCTTTTTTTTTTTTACAATGTTACTGTGCAGTTGGCATAGTAACCAATTACTTCAGATTACAAGCTCCATTGGAGTGGTAATTGACTGGAACATTATTCACAAGGGCTTGATGAAATTACTGCAAAAAATTCTTGCTAACTTGCACTCCATTCATGATTATGACAACAAAGTTACAGCACATATTTCTTGAAGAAAAAAAAAACATGATGTGTGTATTTATAATACATGAATTTATTCTATGTTAAATATCTTCACAATAGTACTTTTAGGTCTGTGACCCATGAGATAACTATCCAATATTACACAGTGTTATCTTACGCTGTATTGCACAAGCTCATTACCTCAACTATGATAGTTAATAGCAACCAAACCAGCTTACAGGGGGCATTTCCCTTTCTCTAAACAGCTGCTGGGGGTGTGGGGGGAGCCCCAATGAACTAACATTTAGAGTGCCTACAAGACTAAGGAACAACAACAATAAATAAAAAAAGTACTACTTCCACACACACACAAAGTAAGTGATCTAGGATATGTAATGACAATGAAATGCATAACCATGAAAACCACTCCTATCCATGAAAACCACTCCTATCCATGCCACTCCTATCCATGAAAACCACTCCTATCCATGAAAACCACTCCTATCCATGAAAACCACTCCTATCCATGAAAACCACTCCTATCCATGAAAACCACTCCTATCCATGAAAACCACTCCTATCCATGCCAACATGTAAAAATTGAGAAGTTCTAAATACGGGCTAATCAGATTACTTCTCACTTGAACCGATTCTAATGAAGACATGCTAAATAGTCCACATTCATTCTATCCCACAATGAACCAGCCGGAACTAAGGAAGCAAATAAACAAACAGCCTCAGGGTCTGTCAGAATAACACCACAGGCTTCTGCCCACTTCCATTAACACTGACTCAACACCTGCTCCTACTGACTGATATGGTGCAGCAAAACTCTAGCCCGTATAAAGTTGACACGAAACTGAAGAAATGCCGGATGCGATGGTCTTGGTGCCTGACTGATCTTCCAGTCTGCCCAGAGTTAATTGCATCACTTGAAACCTCTGGTGCCAAACACACGAATAATAACACATTGTCTGAGCATCAGAACTCGAAGCCGACAAAACCAACACAAGTACCTTATAGCACACTTCAATCTAATTATAGCACACTTCAATCTAACCAGATACCTTGTGGGCAGAATTGCTACAGTATTCCCAGTATTAATCATTGCCTTCTAATGAGTCTGAATGGCAATTAAACCTTCATCAATGGATAACGGAGGACCACAAATATCCAAATCGTCATGCCTGCCAGTATGTGTGTGTGTATATGTGTGTGTATGTGTGGCATGACTCTGCATATGGAGGTATACATACACACGCACATACACGCATACATACATACGGTGTGAACGAAGAACTACAATGATGCAATTGTCTAGAACTCAATGAAATTAGCATACCTAGACTTGTAGGCCATAGAGCTCAGGCATAATGAAATCTGCCACTAATCCATTTATAAGGCAGTATAGCAGGATTACCAGGTAAGAGGAACGCACGCAAAGGCCATTTAATAATATTAATTTGATTGCATACGCAAAAAACAAAACAAAAAAACCCAACCTATATAATAATACACTGACGACGGTGTGTATTTACGAATAATTCATGCACTTAGCCAGTTTGGTAAATGTTGTCAGAACGAATCGACGACGTGGGTGTGAATGGAGGATGTGCCTAGCAAGTGAGCTCACCCCAACGAGAGAGCAGGTGAGGATGGGCTAAGTTCATAAAGCATTCAAAAGGAAAGTCAACAGTTTCACATATTCACATTGCCCAAGTCCACAATCATGGATAGAAAGACAGAGAGACTGAGAAGCAGGAAGAGGTAGACAAAGAAGGCGGAGGGAACCCATGACTCAAGAATAAAAAGCTGTAGAGAAGAAAAGGCTTAGGAAGAAAGAGAGCAAGGAAGGGAAAAAGATGTAACTAAGCAAAGTGGTAGAGGATACAAGAATGAATAAAATTACTTATGCTACTGCATTCTTAACTAGCAAAAGTTAGTACATCAAGTGCCGCTGTGTGGCGGGGTACTTGCTAGTTTAAATAATAATGGTACTTGCAAAGAGAATTTTTTATCAACTGATAATCCAGTATTTAGAGGTGTTTAAGTTACATATGATGTACATTGACAGATCTTCCCAAAGAAAAAAATACAATAAGAATTAAACCAACAAACAAAATGGTAGGAATTAACAACACCCTCATACCACTATCCCTGATCACTCTCACTACTGACTATGTGCACCTCTTATCACACACACACACACACACACACACCTCTCATCCCTTCAACACATCTACTCCCCAACACATCCACTCCCCGACACATCCACCACAGCCACTCCCCAACACATCCACTCCCCAACACATCCACTCCCCGACACATCCACTCCCCAACACATCCACTCCACAACACATCCACTCCCCGACACATCCACTCCCCAACACATCCATACGTATACTCACCGGGGCAAAGGCTAGAGACAGCATGGTCTGCATTTTTGCTCCACTACTCTTTGGTAAGTAGCCTTTCTTGCCGATCAGCTCTGTCCCCACTAGACTCCAGAACCTGACATGCTTGACGCCACAGCTCACAAACTTGGTATTGGAATCAGGACGGAATTGAGCGCTGAATATGCGACGCTGATCCCCCGACACTTGGGCCACTTTAGCTCCTGCCACACAAAGCACAGCAAGAAGGAGAGATAAACACAACACATAACATTAGCTCCTAATTGCTCTCATCAAATAAACCATCTTTCACTCTCTGAGAGCTATTATTCTGCACTAATTATCATATGATTATCTTTAGACTTCCAAACTTTAGTCTGACTATAAAATTGTAAACAAGTGCAGACCAACCCGACAATATGTAGAATTTAAAGTTTCTATTTTGTTACCACGTTAACCACACTTGAATGACATACAAATCATTACACAATAAAAATACCAGAATTACTTTAGGAGTTAGTGTGAAGATGGGCTACAATAATATGGCTGTGAAACAATCTCTCCTTTAATTGAATTGCCAGATAATCCTATCCCAGAGCTAGATAGAAGAAAGTGAGCAAATGGTCCATGTAGAGGCAATTATGCAAGTATCTACTTTCCATCCAAACATTCCCCACTTCGTTAGACGGGAAACAGCCAGCTGCTACCAGCGCAGAACAAAGGCCAACAGTGTAACACGATGCCATAACAGCTGAGTTTGAGCCAATATGAACGTTCACAGCAAGGTCAATGCTTCACATGCCATCCAATCAGCTCTGAGAAATGAGACCACTCTCAGAATGCACACTTGTAACACAACTTCTCTAGTCCCCTATACAAATAAACGGCCACTTTATCTACGGGTCATCCACTCAGCACTTGAATTTCTCATCCATCCCAAGGAAGTTTTACATTCTAGAGGAATAACAACATCTGACACATCACAAGGAAATGCTGCAGATTAGCCTGGGAGTCTCGCATTCACTCACTTATCATGTAATTCAAGCAATTAGACAAACAAAGCTACTTACTGGGCAGATACTAGCTAATTAGATTAGAGCAAGACCATGAACCTCTTCCAGCCTACAATTCAGTTCTAAAGACTAATTCATTAATTTCTCTAGTGGACAATATCACATTGAAAGGATCGATGGAAGTTATGCTCATTGGTAACAGTTGTAGATAGTTCCTTTACATGGAGAAAGAAATGGAGCGAGTGAGTCCACCTGCTCTGCTCACTGATGTTAAGTGCACTTTCTCTCATGCCCATAAATTCCACACAATCTCAGAGTGAAGATTGATGCTCCTGACAACATCAGAAGCTGCAAGTGCTCTAAGACAAGTCCAAAGAACTTTTAAAATATTCACCCACTACTTCATGAGGAAATGGAAGAGATAAACAATTCATATAAGTTTTTTTCCACTATAAGAATTGAAATTTGCAAATGAACAATATTACCCTAATAGGAAAATTATTTTTTTATAATGTGCTGCTTATGATTCTGTACAGCTATTAAAAAGTATAGTTAATAACCAGACACCAGCATACCCTAGTAAACCTGAGGGAAATAGTTCACTTAATAAATATTATCAAATAATTGTTAGTTCATTACCTTCAATTCCAATTAGCATACCAAAATTAGTCAACATTTTAATAAACCAATATTAGAAGTAAATTAATTTATCAAACCGCCTTAGAGTTCTGGCTTTAAAATATAATTGCTTGACCGGTTCAAGGAATAAACCAAATAAATAAATAAATACTCTCTAAAGCTGGACTTCATGCTTCCATAAATTGCTCACCTCCAATACACAACTTACAAGCCATTATTAGAAAACTTATTGATTCATTGTTATGTTAGAAATGACTGCATCAATACAAAACCTGCCATGCAGAATGATGTACACTGTTTTAGCCGAGGAATGACAGACTCAGTGCATAGTTAGCTTCACAGAGTGATCCATTCTGTCAATTTCATCAACCTACTATCTCATTAGACATGCCTCCTCACATCCACTTCCTAGTAGAGAGAACCCAACACCAGTCATTTCATGTGATTCTCATCACCCACTCAATCTCTCATCCTTCCCCTCTTTACTCACAAGTTCCTGTCAGTCAGGTGGCTATCTCTGGTATGCTAGCTTGACTACAAGAGACTTATTTTACATGGAAGTAACAGATTATATGCTCCTGGTTTGCTAGGTCAAAGTTTACCATGACTAATTGACCTGATACACTTTGCATAAAATGTAACTTCCTCTACACTAGTTCCACCACATCTCATCATGAAGACATTATCATTGCATGTGTGTGGTAGATAGCCGAACTTGTAAAATAACTCAGTGACCTTAGGAAGAGGTTACACTTCTGAGGTCTGAAGCTAAACTACCTTGTGTTCAGTTTACCCTTTACCTTACTATATACTCTTCTAAATACTGATGGGGTATTCGTTCGATTATGTATCTGAGCTGTGCTGCTATTAGAAAGTTGTAGTGTGTATTATGTGACATGCTATGAACATGACAATGACAACTATTCAAGGAAGAGGACTTTCTAGACTACAGAGTCATAAGATGAAGCAGACCAAAATGGAGCATGCACATTAAGTATTTGATGGACAACACAACTACTAGCCTGCTGGCTAAACACTAGAGCCCAAGACACTCTACTTTATCTCGGCTTAGATAAACGAGTCCTTTAACAATTGTCATCTCTACAAAACTTTTTGTATATATATATATACACACACACAATATATATACATACACAATCACAGTGTATTCATTACTTTAACATTAGAACCCGTTGCTATATTGTTACTAGGTGTACTAACTTGGTAAGTGTGCACTATTTTTTGCCTTTAGGTATATGAACTGTGCATACTAACAACCCTTGGGGTATTGCTATTTTTGAGTTTTAG
>WLWI01002912.1_pt1 | contig 14759 bp, 8 predicted proteins | sample 6701501 | NCBI WGS metagenome assembly WLWI01 (sample SAMN12718690, study PRJNA515312) | sponge metagenome | isolation source: marine sponge | host: Mycale hentscheli | place: New Zealand: South Island, Marlborough, Capsize Point | collected 2014-11-01
CGGGGGTGTGGGCTGGCTCATGAATGAACAGCCCCACAATTAATAATACAAATGATCATGTAGCCACTATTATATATAATACTTGTTAGATGAATCAGAGTGTGTATGGTGAATGTTTTACAAGCAGACTAATGTATCTTCATGAGCCAGTGGCTCATAAAAATATGCTTGAGAGTGAAATATCTTTCCATATCTCTCTGATGAGTGTATTTAGATATTTATTCTCTGCTAGGTATCTCCATTGCAGCAGTGTGTACTCCGATTGTTGGTAACTCAAAGTAGAACAATTGGCTGTAAAACTCCGAATATTAATTCAGTGGGGGCTCCCCACACTCTCAGCTAATTAATTTAGTAGCTGCTCTGACTTGAGTTGGCAGTAACTTGTATATACACATGATCATATGAGAATGGCTGAAACTCTTTGTTTCAATTGTACAGCAATTGTACAATTGTAAGGGCCTAAATGTATTTTCCAAAAGGCAACATTTTTTAATGAATAGAGATCTAGTAGAAGTCAATATATGCACAACTTCTCTTTTATGTCTACTCCTCACTCTGTGCCTTCAGCTACATCAAACATTAGTGACTGGTAGCCATGAAGTTTGCTTACAAGCTAGTGTTGAAATATTAATGTAGCAACCAAGCAGTGTTCAATTCGACCAGCTACACTAACACTATAGTTGGAAATAAAGCCTTACACAATAACAAGGTACCTCCTGAAGTGAACTATAAAGATGTGAGAAATATCTTGAATACAACAAACATGTTAGAGTTTTGTGTCTTTTTACTTTTCAAGAACTTGTATTTGGACTACCCAATTTGTGTAGAAATAAATCATATGACAATAACAACTGACATTCAAAACATTATCATTCGGTATTTTTTTATTATGTACAAACAGTGCTCACAATCTTATATATAATGTAATGTAATATTAACTAGTTGAAGTGTAATTGTCACAATGAATTTTGCAATAAAATCAATGACATAACAACAAGAGGATAAAATAAAACTATAAAAAATTTAATGTAATATTAACTACTTGAAGTTTAATAATCACAATGAATTTTGCCATAAACACAATAATAAACTAGATAACAACAAGGATAAATTTTAATTTATATATTAGTAATATTGGTTGGCAATGTGAACTAATTTTATTCTAACAAAAACAAATGTTACTTTTACTACTCAATTTGCTTCATTATAATAAATCTAAAACATTTATTTCAATGACGTTATGCTACCTAATGAAAAGTGATGTTTGTAGTATAGATGCAAGGTATATACTGCATCATTTTGTATAGAAGTAAATCAGAATTACTCAGGATGAAGTATGAATATTAAGAAATAGTTTATCAGTATATATTTTTGAAATAGGTGCTGTGAGAAAAATGAAAGTAGTAAAATATAATATAATGTATGTAACTATTTCACTCAACATTTTTAAAGAACATAGCTACACATAAAAGTTAAAAGTTAAAATCTCAGTTAGTTTGGAGCCTTCCTCATGAGGAAACACATCAAATGAAAGGTGAACTAGCTATATCCTTCAGTTGGAGACAGGAAATTTTACTCATCACCCAGAACTCCGTTCATAAAGACCCACTTCGCATCACACTGCTCTCTAAGGTACATACTTCAAGTAAGGAAGTAAGGGTGGTTGTAGGATGGGGACCCATAACCACAATAAGTATACAGACAGTCAGTCAGTAGCTTAGAACCAGGCAGTCCATCACCAGAGTTCAAGGCATTCACTAGAATCCCCCAGGTAGATATTTCTCGACTTCAGTAGTTAATTAAAATACATAACTGGTCCTATAACCTAACGATACAGAGGATAAAATTTGAACTGAACTACAATTCACACAAGTTTTTAAATGGAGGGAAGGCCCAACCACGCATGCGTAGGTGATCCACCTCCACTGATCCACCTCCTAACAATCTTTATCAACTTACACACAAATCAACCACTGCGCGGAAAAAAATAATAACGTGTCAATAGCTACTTTAACCCTTAATTATATTTTTTTTAAACAGCTAAAATTGGTGGACTTACTATAAGCTAATTACTTAACCAAAAAACATAAATATATCAGAAGGTACACAAAACACTATACTTTTTCATGATCTTTGCAACTTGTGAGGGTGTATTACTCCTGCCCATAATTAAATTGTTTAATTAAAAAGTTCTGGTTATTTTTATAATAAAATATATATCTCAACAAAGCCTAATTTAAATTTAAACAATACCACCAATTGAAAGAGCATAGTTTTTCTTTCAGTTTGATACATTAACATTTAGAAATAGTAGAAATATATTACTCTACTAGCTATGCTAACTATTGCCACAGTCATTTTATCTTTGCAGTAAGCGTGATCAAAGAAGTATCTTCCAAATAATTGGTTTAAGTTCATCTCAAATGCTAGAAAAGAAGAAATTGAAGAATCACAAATTTAGGATTTATTGAAACTTCATCAAAGTATTATTCAGACTCTGCTCATCACTAGATAATTTATTTACATACATTCCAAGTCGCCACATTCACTAACCACTGAACCCCATGTTCACTATTGGATAAATACCTGTTACTATCGAAAGTAGCAGCTTCTATAGCTCCTGCAGAAGCATGTCCATGACTCAGCTCCTTTCTTTTGCTATCACTGGATTTTTTTTTTAAATTGCACTTTAAAATTATGATTGCATGGTAAAGGGTTAATGTGAAGTGTTAAGAACAATAATCTACAAATACACAACACATAGAAATTCATTCAAATCTCTTCTTGTCGGAGGGCGGATCCCACAGTTTTAGAGTGTTTTTAAGTTACAATGGCAAAGATACATACATCCAACATTTATTTACCGTTAATGTCACATTCCTGTAACCTTTTAAAGCCGATAATATTCTAGAATTATTCCAGTATGCAATTTCTGTCTATTATTCCAGAAAAAATGCTAGCATAATCAGGCAGGGCCTAGTAATGAGCTTGCAATCAGCTTGTGATAACACCCCTTATCTCAGGTCACTTATCTGACATTTATTATGAAAATATCTAGCACGGAATAAATATATGAATATATACATATATAAATAGCTATATATACATATGATTATATAGATGGGGAGACTTGTGATCCTTGGACCAGTTTAGTTACTCCACCTACTGTAATCAATGCTCAGAGTGCCTCCAGCTTCAACTAACCACTAGTCATTTCATAGTACTTATGTTTTTACCATGCTGTCAAATTTTGATGAAAATGACGACAATTATGTTAATAATAATAATAATAAATACTAATATGAATAATAAATAATAATATTAATAATAAAATAATAATAATCGATCAAAAAGACAGAACATTCCACTCAGAAGACTGTATTATATTGAGCTAGCGCTAGACACCTCTGCCAGGGTAGTAGTCTTAAAGAAATCACAAATACAGCGTGATAGCATGGACAACTGAATACTTTATAAGCTTGTACCACTTTCAATTGTCCTATTCACAAAACCACGTGCTACTATTGATAATCTACATTATACCACGTAAGACTTACTGCACTGAAAACTGAACACTAGAAACTCGAAATGAACTCGGGGAAGATTCTGCTAAGAGTGTTTCTAGTGTTACTGTTAGTGGGAATCGCTGAAGTAGTCATTTTATTCGTCATACCTCCTTTTAGTAAAACAGGCAACCTTTCCAAAACTTCTAAAACAGTGAGGTAAGCATGATCAAGCATTATTTGACTCCAAAACTGTGCTGGGAAACTTAAAAATCCTGTAATAACTTGTATAGCTATGTTCAAACTTTATATATTTATTAGATATTATTGTGCTACAAATCGTTTACCTTAATTTTCATTTAAATAGTTAGCAATACAATTTATCAAATTATTTCTTCTCCAATATGTTTGATCCTCAATTACATGTGTGGATTTTGTTCACAGAAATGTTAAAACTTTAAGTGGAACATCAGAAAGCACAAACAATGGACAAGTCATCACCACATATGTGAGTAAATGAAAATGTTAATACAAACTATGTAGCTACACTCTTGATGATCTATCATCACTGAGTCAGTTTATTGGTAGCATGCTAAAATGAGTTTTTTGTCACACAAAATAATTGTCTCCATGTCATTGTAATATAGGAGGGTTTTCTTCTATATTATTCCTTGTAGCTATATTATATTGTAAATATACTATTTTCTGAACAATAGTATAACTACATAGATTCCTATCAGAGTGTGGATGAACAGCTAACAGGGCTACCTCCACAACTACCAGCCTCTCCTCCTCATCTTTACTGGAACATGACAGTAATAGAAAGACAGAAGGTGAAGAAGAATACACATTTATACATGAGCATATACCTTTTAATTGTTTATCTTACAGTTTCAGCAACACCAGGTGGAAATGTTTTGTCATCGTCATGGATATGATAGTGACTCCAAAGACATGGACATTTTGAGCAGGCACATGCTCCTACATGTGAAAGCTAAAACTGCCTTCTGTTTTGCACCTAAAGTGGGCTGCACTAATCTGAAAATTCTATTTTATCTATCTCAAGGTAAACTTATCAAAATACCACTACTTTGGATCATTAATCTTCCAAACATAAGGCATTTACTGGCCTCTCAATCTTGTATTCAAAAGATGTCTTGTTTAAAAAAAAAAGCACAAGTATAATGAGAAGGAATTGATAATTATAGGTTACTAATTTGAAGTTTAGAAAATCAAGTCTTTGCATAATTGGTTCAACATAATCAGCTAGCTATAATAATAACTAAACATTGTTTTTCCTAAAAGGTAAATAATCCATTTCTAATCCAATAAAGACAGGTGTAGCAATTAAAATAGAGCTAAAAGCACAGAGCGTGTTTCGAACCACACTGCCCATTTTAAACAGATCCTTTAGCACACATTTTTATGAGAATATCCTACAGATATGTCCAGCTAACAGTTTTAAAATTAATTTATTTTCCTTTCTCTGATGAATAATACATGTACCAATGCTGCATGTGTCAATGGTCACAAATTCATCAACTTAAATAATTATATTATAAACAAACACATATTGTCAATGGTCACAAATTCATCAACTTAAATATTATTATTATAAACAAACACATATTGTCAATGGTCACAAATTCATCAACTTAAATAATTATTATTATAAACAAACACATATCACTCATATTTACAATTAAGACAAATCCATATGTAACAAGGTCATTATATAAGTTTTGCTATTATTATTATATACAAGTAGCTAGATGGCGGAAATTTTCATTAAATTAATGTGTTACAAGTATTAAATGGCTTTCATTATTAAGGTGCCTTGCCATCTTCCTTGCTGTTTAAGAAAAATGAAGACATTAAAAATGGTATATTAGAAGAGACAATCAAGAAGCACTCGTTCACTGGGCTCTCCTCTGCTACCAGACGGAAGATCCTGAAAACTTATTACAAGTTCATTATGTATAGAAATCCAGTGGAGAGATTGGTTAGTGCATACAGGTCAAAGGTGGAGAAATTCCCCTTGCAAGGATTCTTACCCACTAAGCCAGAGTATAATTGGCTCAAGAGAAGAATATTTAAATCCAAACATCCAAAAGCGCACAAAATATGGACAGCCCATAAAGGCAAAGCCAAAGTCCCCATCAGCTTTCCCGACTTTGTTGATTATTGGTTGACGGGTTATTTAGATGGTGATGAACATTTCCAAACTATTTATAATCTATGTCGACCTTGTCATGTCCGATATGATTACTATGGAAACTTTGACACATTTGATCATGATGCTGAAGTGCTCATAAGGCAGATCAAGTCTGATCCTGTTTTTCTGAGGGACAGTTATTACAAGAAAGGAGAGCAGACATCCACTATGGCTCCCTCATACTACCAGCAAATCAGTTTGAGGAAGAAAAAGCACATCGTGATTAAACTGACCAGAGATCTCAGTTTCTATTATGCCATATTTCCTAGCCAGCATAATTCTCATAAGTCAGTTATGAATATTACTTTTGATATTCCACCATTTCATTAAATTAGTCATCTAAGCTGTTATTGAATTAAACACTGTTTAAATAAAATCTTTGTGATTAACAGATAAGAGATTTAATATTATACTAAGTTTCAATTTTTTTGACCAAATTATCAGTAACAAAACAAAAATGAAAAAATTAGCTAAGGTGGGTATTTATTATAGATTACTTTTTATTTTTTTTACACTCCTGGTACACCAGTAACTTAAATGCAGTAAAAGTAATTTTTACTAAGTTATTTAAAATAATGCTTGTAATTTTCTTTTGCAAGCTATGGTTATCATTCACCTTCAGCATACTACATAACAGTTACAAGTGTAAACAAATGAGAGAATGAGTTGACAAGTGAAAGCTGAGAAGTCACATGTACACACACACACACACACACCATATAGCTACATAGAGAATGATCAAAACTCCTTGTTTCCATTGTACAATTGTATGTGGCCTAAATGTATTCTCTAAAAGGCAACATGTGTCTACTGAATAGAAATCTTGTACAACTTTTCTCTGGTCAGGCTGACTTGCCAAGGAATATTTTTAATTACCTTACTGAATGATATTTGGCCGAGAATGTCTTCTGGGAAGTTCACCATTAAGATTATATTGACAATGTTCTTCGTTGGTTTATTGCTGGAATTGGTCATATTAACTAACAGGACTCCCACTAGGCTGAGACTAGAAGAGGAAGAAAGCTATAAAGCTGTAAGGTAAGGTAATGCTAGGCAAGTTATATGGGACTGCAACCAAATTACTAACTCTTTATCTCTCAGGAAATAGTATTGCAAGAATAAACATAAAAGAAAAGGTGAGTATTAAAAGAAGGGTGGGGGGGAGGGGGGTGCGGGGGAGGGGGGGGGGGGGGGGCGTGGGGGGGGGGGGGGGGGGGAGTGTGAGGGGAGGGGTTTGGATGTGGCTAGGATTTTAGTATAATGTGCAGTAATACCCAAATAATAATTCCGCAAACTAGCCCTATTTTTTTTTTTTTTTTTTTTTTTTTTTTTATATGCTAGAGATGTAAACACTGACAAAAATGACACTGAGCTAGATGACTCTGTTCCATGGACAGCAGATAGGGAAGTTCTGAATGAACCTGTTCAATACAAAGAAGACAAGATGATTCCATATGTAAGTTGAAATACTTGTAATTGCATCAACTACATGATAAAGCTATTTTGATATAACAATACATATTAATATCTGGCATATGCAGTTTTAACAGTTCATCAAAATTATAATAAACAGGGCAAGACACTAAGTCTAGATTAGCTACTCCCTCTGTTAGCCAGGGTATAGTTTAGTTCCAAGCCTGTCTCTATCCTATCCATCATTAGAAAGAAAAAGTAAGGGGAAGCAATGAAACTCACAGGGAAGTTGATTGTTGGTCATCCATTTGTAGAAGTACACAAATAGCCAGCCAATAGCACCTCATATTTCTACAAGTATCTATCAACAGCACCATTATCATGTTATTACTATCATATCCTATTTATTTTAGATCAAAGAGAACAACGATGAGAGGCAATTTGTTCACTTGGAAGAAAATTTCACAGAATCCACGGAATATGCCTGGAAATTGCCATATTGGAATATGACTTTAGAACAACGCGAAGCGGTAAGATCAAACAACCTAATATAGCAGATTGAATAACAATAGGATGACATTCAATAGAGTGTGAGATAACTTGAGACCATGATTACAACTCCGTATTCTCTATTGCAAAAGTACAATATTTAATCAAAAATAATAGCTACTTGACCAATCTCGCTCTTTATTCAAAATTATTAATTTCTATACTAGCTTTGTCTGCCTTCACTGGAAAACTTAGGCAAATAAAAAATTTAACGTAAATATTTTGCCATTCTTGGCTGATATTAATAATAATAATAATAATAATAATTATAATAACTATTATTAAATTAATAAGCGTTAATAATAATGTACAGCTTCAGCAAGAGAGAGTAAATAGATTCTGCCAAATTCATGGTCCTAAGTCAAGAAATGGGAGGATCTTATCTTTAGGAAGACATATGCTTAGAAATGACAAGAAGAAAACTGTATTCTGCTTTGCTCCAAAAGTTGGCTGCACTAACTTAAAAATACTATTCTTCTTATCACAAGGTTATTTTTATCACATTTTCTATAAATCTTTTATTAACCCTGTATACTATTCCAGGTGCAATTCCATCCTCTATGCTATTTAAAAACCGGGACAACGTCAACAATGAGCTATTAGAGGAAGCAATTAACATGCACTCCTTCATTGGAATATCTCCCAACAAGAAACATAAAATACTACGAACGTACTACAAGTTCGTAATGTATCGAAACCCCATAGAGAGACTTCTGAGTGCTTATAAATCAAAAATTGAAAGAAGGCCATTGCTCGGGTTTGAGCATGACATTCCTCATTACAACTGGCTCAAGAAAGAAATATTTGAATATAAGCACCCGGAGGAGTACGAACAATGGCAGGCTGCAGGCGGTGGTAAAGAAGTTCCAATTAGCTTCTCAGATTTCATAGACTATTGGCTATTCAAAGGGGGCCTTCGATACGACGAACATTTCACGTCCATCTACAGTTTATGCCAGCCTTGCTATGTGAGATACAATTACTACGGAAACTTTGATAATTTTGAGAAAGACGCTGAAGTTCTTGCAAAACGAGTCAATTCTGATACCATCTTATTGAGGGAGAGCTACTATGAAGAAGGAGAGGAAACATCTTCTATAGCTCCTCAGTATTTTAGTCAACTGCAGGATAAACAAAAAAAGTTGATAATCACAAGACTGTCTCAAGACTTAAATTTCTATTACACTATTTTTCCCACTGAAAAAGACAGACACAAAAATATAATGAGTATTGATTTCAATGTACCCATATTTAGCTAGCACCATTGTTTTTTTTTTCAACATGATTCAAATTATGCCTTTTCATATTTCAGTACATAACTATAAGAAAATACATTGTGAAATATTCAGATTTCTATGCTGTTTTCAATTAGTTAACACTCCTAGACCCATAAACAAACACAACAGCTAGTTCATATTATTATTGAGGTGAGGCTTTTGATATAAGTGCCACACAGATATTTTGCTTTCATCTTTGGTGGTTACCAGCGCTGATTAATTTAATATTATTAACATTTTTATAATGACATACTTATGTTTATTTAAATTAAGCAATTCACAGTAAAAGCGAGAATTGATTGTGGCTGGTGCTCAATTATATAGCTAAATATCAACATTTTAATAACAGACCTCCATTTAGTCTTGTTAAGAAAATAAATAACAAAAAAAGGACTGGTAGAATATTAAAAATGTCCTGACTTATTGTGATATAAAAACGATGAGACGGTGAAATAAACTTACTAGAATTGTGTGTTTGGGTTGGCGCCTTTGTAAAATTCTTGCAGCAAACCCATTGCTTTTTCTGCTACATTGGCCAATTTGACTGATCTTGCTTTTAGCTCCGGAAGCTTAGAATCCCCGCAACCTCGGGAAACGTCTAAAACGGAACCACACCCACCAAACCGATCGTTCGAGCAGCCGTACAAGACGTCAACGAGTCCGACAGTCCTCAGAGCGAACGCACACATGATACAAGGCTCGACGGTCACGTATATCGTGGCAGAGCAACATACCTTTTCCATAGGTAAGCTGTTCTTTTTGCAATACTCGATTAGGTGGTCGATTGCAACCAACTCAGCATGTCTCGTCGCATTTTTTGTCAAATTGACTTCGTTACAACCCCTAGCTATAACACGCTCTTCATAAACGACGACACACCCTACGGGCACCTCTTTCTTCTTCAGTGCAAATTCCGCCATCCGAAAAGCGTCTTGGAAAAAAGAATCGCAGGCGTCGTCAATCCCACCGGCTGCCATAACGATCATTTCCAGTATTGTGTTTACAACCTTGACGATCTTTACCATTTTGTATAAACAAAATTGGCCCGCGCGATTATGCCGTGGCGTACCGTGTGGCCGACGCTGTTCCTGTAGGGATCCGCACACTTACTGTCACAGCTCCAAAATTCAACCACACTAAAAAACTATAGGCATTCTGCGGCTAGCCAGAGCAGCCGTGACTGCGACCGCACCGGGCGTGCTCCCAGCTGTCACCACCCTGCATCTAGCGTAGTAACGGTGCACTCCATTACAGGGAGACGTCTAGAGGGAGGATTACCAGTTCCAGTGCGCTACAGCTGGATTTGAAACTCTTGTCCTTTGAACGTTCTTGGCTCGTTGTTGCAGTTTAGGCTGTAGCAGAGGCAACCAGAGGGAATCTCGTCAGTTAACTTCAACTACTCAGTTAACTGCAGCTACTAAAATTTCCTGTTGTCACTATTTCCCAAGTAGGACAAGAAATACGAGAAATTTAAGCTTTTGGTGAGTTCATTATAGTCCATCTAGGTCAGCCTCATTAATCATAAGCTAGCTAATGTAGTGTACAGCTATATTAGTTGTTGTTGTTGTTTGGGCAAATGGTGCTCTAAACTGCTAATTACATGAGCAATTACATTTAATTTGGAGGCGTCAAGATGAATAGTAGCAGGGCAACAACTCGGAGTAGATAGAGTAAAGGCTGATTATATGGTTTGCTAATGCAGCAAGTTTGTGTATTCTTAATTTACAATTTTTGCAATGATTTTTGAGATTTTAATTAAGCAGAAAACTTCAACATGAAGTGTAGCAGCAATACCCCTTAGCAGTATAAATATTGCATTGATAGTAGCGTCTAGCTTAGGTAAAATGTGGACTCTATTCTGACACTTTTCAGTGTCCTCGTCTAGCTTAGGTAAAATGTGGACTCTATTCTGACACTTTTCAGTGTCCTATTTGATATCGGTCCAATTCTGAGTTTCGAGGAGTATGTGTGATGGTAAAGGCAAGTATAAATGTAAATAGAATTTAACGTCTCATTAGTTCAATATGAATGCATATACACTCTGTCTTAGACTAAATCAATGTGCTGACGTCTGGCTGTGAAAATTTTTGTGGATAATTCTTCTCTTAAATCTATTTTTTTTTTGCTATAAACTAGTAAGAATTGCTTTGCATATGCTATAACATTGATTGCACTATGAACTTCACGTTAAGTACATATACGTAATATATATGAGCACTTTCAAAGAACTTTTATAAAAATGTCCGATACTTCCCCCCACTTTTTGCTAGCCCATACCAGCTCCATTTCCTTTAGAAACAGGCAGCCATGGATGTGCATGCAACTCAACATTCTTCAGCTGTTGCTCTGGACGAATCTGCAACTCATACTCAATTACCTGCCAATTTGCTTCCTCTGATGGAGTAATTGTGGCATCCCACTAAAGAAGTGTTAACTGGTTCAAGCCACTTTGCAGCTGTGCAATGCCTCCCTAGGGTGACCTGATCTGACTAATGTTTGCGGACATTGCAAACCAGCTTCACCAGAGTGCTAGCCAGGTCTCAGTGAGTGGGGAGGGTTTGCTAGAGGGATATGTAAGTCAAGAATCCTTACATCTGTGCAATAGACCTGGGATAATTTTTTTTTCTTCCTGTGGCTACGGTTCATTGTAGTGTGCAATACTTCTAAATCTCATCTAGTATTTTTTACCTTTTCATATATGTAATTTTAAACCATCCTTGGCTAAATTAAATGCAGTGAAAAACAGTAATATTGGATGATTGCCAGTGAATCATTCACTCAGTGTTTCAGTTTGCCATTGCACATGTGCAGCTGGCAGTGAGCGTGCTAACTCAGTGTACACAGTAATACAGAATGAAATTATAAGTTCGCTAACTACATGGTACTGGTCATCAATGGCGTTGAATCACAGTTTACTTAATATACATACGTGTTAGGTATTTTTATTAAAAACAGTGAGCATCTCAGTGGCATACGTAATATTTATGAAAGTCTCAATTCAGTAGCACATAGTATAGTATATAGCTTGTGAGTGTGATGCTCCTCCCACTAAATGTTGTAGTAATATGTTAAACACTTCCAATTCACAATGAATACAAACTCATGTCACTCTCTCCTTCTCTCCTGGATAAATTTTGTTCAATGTTTCGATTCTGTTCGTATGAAACAGTTTTTAGATACAGTACATCAATTTGCAATGATTATATCATAATAGATATATTAATAGCTAATAATAATAATAGTAATAATAACAATAATAATGAAACACCAAAGGTGTGAACCCTGAACCCTCAGTGCTATTATTCACTAGCTAGCAATTACAAAATCCTCTCGGACCTATAGAATAACTTATTAGCTATTCTAATCAGGTATCAATATAGCTCGAGCAATGAAAACGGTAGATGTAAACACTGTCATCATAAGAGAAGATTAAGCTAAACAGGCTAGAGACACTCACTGGTATATATTATCAACGGAAAACTTCACTTCTGCACTTGGTTAAAACTTCTCAGTTAAAGCAAAACTTCAGCGGGCAGCAAGAAATTTTTGCTAACGCGATTATGATGTGCTAAGAGGGCGTGTCATGCATAAAAGCTGATACCTACGCAAAGCTTAAGCTTCTCGTTTTCTCAAAAATCAGCCCGAAATTAAAAACAGTAGCACAATAAAATATCTTAAATCGTTGTTCTGATCAAGGGTTATTTGTTGGTAATCTCCAAAGTCAGAGCGTGATAGATGAACAGACAGACAGACAGACAGACAGTTAGACAGACAGACAGACAGACAGACAGACAAAATGACTACTATAACCCTCTCGCGCATGTGCGCTGAGGGTTAGTAATAGTAATAGTAATATAGTAAATAATAATAATAATAAGGTGATTTTTTTCCAACTTACTGAACAATTTAACTCTTTTCCCTCCGATCTTCTCTCTTCTCTCTCTGTGTGTCGTACAGCTATGCAGGTGTGTTGAGGAGGCGGCGACAAAATGAATATCTTAGTGTGTCTCTACCTCACACTTCAACTACACATCGTGCACTCCGCCATACCTGTGACGGGTGAGTGGGGCCCTGGCTCCGTAAAGAACTACTTGTAATTATAGGTGGGGGTTAAAGATAGTGTGTGTGTGTATGTGTGTGTGTGCGTGTGTGAGTGTATGTGTATATATATATATAGCTACAGTTCAAGATCAGTACTTGTTAGAAATTGATATCCAGCCTGGACTATTGTATAGGAATTAATTATTGAGTCATTTAAAATTTTGCCAGGGAGGGTTATGTGAACAAAAAAACATTTTCTGAAGTGGTTGCTGTGACTACACTGTGCTTGAGATTATCGCATTATTAACTCTACATCTACAAAAATATTTCGGGAACAAGCTCCGAGTCAACTGAGTTAATGTTCCGTCGCTTGTATTTTTCTGTGCAACATTCGTTAAATAGTAGCTGCTATTTATCCCGTGTATGTCGAGTGAGAAAGATGCTGATGAAGTGTGCATCTGACTGAGCTTTCTCTGATAGAAACTAATGCAATGTTGTTACTGGCAGTCCTGATCAATCCTACAGTTGTAATAGCTCTAAATATAATGTTAGATTTCCATTAGCATATCCTCTAGGAATGGGAAGGTCATTCAAATTAGAGAAATTAAATTAAAACTATTCATTGCTGTGATTTTTAATTAAACGAAACACGGCATAATGAGGTGTTATCAGGATAATGTTTATTTAAACACATATTTATTATTATTATGGATGATCATAGAAAAAATGATAGCAACTTTCTTAGTTCTAGCAGCCATTATACATATGTTCATAATCACTGAACCTGACATTTCAACTTCTTGCTAAAGTCCGTCAGATTCTGTGTGAAAATCTCCGTTCAGGATGTATTAAATAATAAGTTTTCCCACCTGTTATTTTGCTGTTGATATTGTGTTTATTATATCACCATTAAAAGTTCGACCTTATTGACACCTGAGGAGGATTTCCGCAAGAAGTTGAAACATCTGGTTAAGTTTTAATTAGAAATATATCGGCCAGCTGTGGAAACTGAGATAATTTGCTATTATTATAATTATTGTACCCAAGAATGACTGAATCGTAGAAATTATTGTGTATTGCATTTTAAAACTGAAGAATTCAGTTTACTATGAGCACCAGTTATAAGTAGCAATGGTTGTTATGGCAACAACTCCAGCCGGCATGCCTATGCATGACCATACCCGAGTCTATCCCATCTACACTGCTGGCCAGAGAGAGAGAGAGAGAGAGAGTGAGTGGGTCCAGGGACTACTGACCCACAAGGTCTTCACCTTCCTTGTGTAGTGGTTTCCAGGAGAATGCTTTGTGTGGGACACTCTTCCCTGGGGTCTCCTCAAGTGTGCTGGTGTTTGGGGAGTGTGTATGTGTGTGCGCCATGCTTGAGGGCATAGGGTCGCAAGGAGGAGAAGTCTGTGGTTGGTAACCTCAGAGTCTGTTGACTGGCACATGACAGCTGTGATGATGCACTGGAATATACTAATGGAGTGCACATGTGCTGGATGTGTGTGTACATGTGTTTGTGCATGTGTGTACATTTGTGTGTATGTATGCAAGTGAATGTGTGCAAGCACGTATGTGTGTCTGTGCAGGTATGTATGTATGTATGTGTGATTGTTTGTGGATGTCCATATGTATGTGCGTAATATACATGATGTATAGTATGTTGTCATCTTCTTAGAATTGTTCTTGTCCGTTTAACATAATATTAATTACTTGGTTATAACCTGGTGAGGTATTAATGTATAGAAAGAACAAAATTAA
>WLWI01002913.1_pt1 | contig 14757 bp, 10 predicted proteins | sample 6701501 | NCBI WGS metagenome assembly WLWI01 (sample SAMN12718690, study PRJNA515312) | sponge metagenome | isolation source: marine sponge | host: Mycale hentscheli | place: New Zealand: South Island, Marlborough, Capsize Point | collected 2014-11-01
GCTACACTGTGTCTTGATGACTAGACTGCTCCTAGCTACACTGTGTCTTGATGACTAGACTGCTCCTAGCTACACTGTGTCTTGATGACTAGACTGCTCCTAGCTACACTGTGTCTTGATGACTAGACTGCTCCTAGCTACTAGCTACACTGTGTCTTGATGGCTAGACTGCTACTAGCTACACTGTGTCTTGATGACTAGACTGCTACTAGCTACACTGTGTCTTGATGAATGGTGGAGTTATTAGTGGTGCAACTGGTAAAGGTCTTTTGGTTAAAATGTCTGTTCTGATCCTTTTTCAAATATTTATTTCTTCTCTTGTTTCATATTAATGGAATCCATGCTTTTCTCTGTCACCTCGTTGTCTTGCCAGTCTCGAGGTCCATAGCTGGCATACTTAGTGGCATTAGATAGCCTGTTATGTGCATGAGTGAGTCACAATAGACCTCTGGCAGGCTACATTCATCACACACACACACATACACACAGAGAGAGAGCTCCCTTGCCCGTACTTGGCCTGCTTCCAGTCCCACTGGACTGGATGGGTAGACCACAACAATGAGGAGCCAGCCAAGTTATTTGAAAGGCAGGAGTAGCCATACCAGCTTATGGCCTAATAAGGAAGAAATAAGCTCATGGCCCTGCTTGTCTTGGCTTGACTTGTACTAGTAACATCCCTCATTAGTGGTAACTATGGTTACTGTTTCTGTTGCAGCTTCCTTGCTCTCTGCTACTGCCATCTTGTGCCCCCTCTCTGGAATGGCTTGTGCTGCTGTCTTGAACAGACCTGTTGTTTCTGTAGGACTAGGTAAATGTGCTCTTGGTCCTATTCTGAGCTCATAACATCTCTGCTTTGTTTCCATACAGGTTCAGAAGTGGACGTCAATCTAATGGAATTTGGCCATTGTGATTTTGTATCTTCGAGACAAGCCTGCATTTTCTACGACAAGGTAAGGTGAAGCCATTCCCTGTGTGTGTATGTTGGTCCTTCTGTCTACATGTGGCATACATGTACTTAATTTGCTACACATTTTCTTTCTATCATGTAGTAAACTTTTTATGCTTCTTTTCTTCCTCAGAGTGTCTGTGCATGCATGTGAAACTGAGAGTCATACAGTCCGTTGTATACATTGTAACTATGTTCACAACATGCCCCTGCAAGGTGGATTAAGATGTACACATGGTCGTGTGAGTGTAATATAGTATTGTTATTTATCTTGTGTCCTTAGACAACGAGAGACTATGAACTGATCAACTACAGTGAACATGGGACAGTGGTGGATGGTGTGCTCTATTCCTGTGACTTCTCTAAGAAGTCCCATCATAACAGTGTGCCATACTCCAATGGCTGCTTCAGTGTTAATGGCATTCCCACGCCCCTCCACCAAGAGACTTCCATGCACGAAGCTGCCGTGAGGCTGAAGCACATGCGAAAATCTGTGGGGAGCAAGGAAGAAGCGAGGCGGGCGGTGGAGAGGGCTATTAGAATGGCCACACCCATCAAAGATGATCTTTCTCTGGCCGAGGAGATGTCAAAGTGCGAGGGATTAATGACCAGGACTGGTTTGAAAAGGGTGGCCGCAGAGAGTGCCAGCACTCATGCTCTTAGCAATGCAGTTCTCCCTGGTTCTTCTACACTGTTGAGCATCCCACTTTCAAAAACCAAGAAAACTGAAGCAATAGCCAACAGTCCGCCTCGTAGATCACTAGCAACTTCTAAAACTGCTGGCAAATTGAATGCTCGAATACAAAATTCTCCCAAACGACAGAATGTTAAAGCGGACTCACCCACCAGCAGAGCGTCACCTCGTCACCAATCTCAGGAATCCCGAAGCTCTGAGGAGGAAGCTGCGACGGCTGATGAACCCATGGAAGTTGCAACGTGCGACTGTCATGTTAGCTTGACTAGCTTGGTTGGATCAAATGGGAGAGGGTGGGAAGGCACAGCTACCCTCACCCATGGAAGTAGACTTCGATTTGGCTGCCTGCAGTTCATTCTGAGTCTGTCAGGTCAACCGGGACATTCTGAATTAATCCAAGCACTTTCCTCCATTCATGAATCCAATTTTAACTAGCCCATCAGACATATTTATTATGTTATTAGGTATTTTCATCTTCATTTTTTCTTTCTTTTCCTATCTGTTGTAGCCATTTATTTTTAATAAAACTATTCTGATCCCCAAATACCATGAGAATTTCCTAAAAAGTACATTTTTTCGGAGTCGCATGATTTTGACCTAATTTGCGGTTTCCTGTGTACTCTTCATTCAGTGGAGTTTGAGCATTTAGAGGGCACATTGGACGAGGACGCTCTCGAGAGAGGCTAGAGTCAAGTACGTCTGTGGTTTGGTCTGTCTGTTCACACTATAGAAAACCAATTTTAAAGGGTTATGGCGGACTTAGCGCTAGAAACCGACAAGCTGTTAGCTGAGCTGGGCATCAGTAGTGGAGGAGGCGAAAGCACTCCAGCAGCGTCTTCAGGAGGTGCCCCACCACCGCCAGGTCCTCCTGCTCCCCCTCCTCCGCCGCCACCTCCAGCTCCTGCCGTTGGGGCCTCCGTCAAACTCAAGACCAAGTCAGCCAGAGATGCGCAGAAGGAGATCGATGACATTTTTGATTCTGTCATCAGCTTCGCTGGAAAGACGTCTAAGAAGAAGAAGACTCCTCCTCCTGTGGCTCCCAAGCCCAAGAGAAAGATTCATGTGAGCTCCTACGCAATGCAGGTCAAGCAGAGTGGTAACAAAGTACCTCCCAAACCAGAACCTCCAAAAACAGTAGCTGCAAAACCCACCGCACCTCCCCCTCCTCCTGCACCTCCCACTACTGTGGTAGCACCTCCATTGGCTCCTCCTCCTTCAACCTCTCCTGCCCCTCCTCCTGCTCCTGCCGGAGCACCATCAGTACCAGAATTGCCCAAATCGGTGGGATCGGCAGATGTTCCAGAGCCTGTGGACATGGTTGCATTTGGCCCAGGGCTAGAGGCAGTCGAAGTAAATTGTTACGGGGACTTTCAGATATCATGCACTCATGACACTATTCTGGATGACCTAGAAGTGCTCGTGAAGGGACCCTCAGGCTCCAAACAGGTGGACATCACAGAGCATGGCAATGGGCAGTTCTCCTGTTCTTATCTTCCCACTCTAGCTGGAGAGTATACCATTTCGATCAAGGTGGAAGACAAACACATCCCTGGAAGCCCATTCAAAGCAGACGTAAAGTTTGCTGCCTATACTGACAAGTGCTCTGCTGAAGGTCCAGGGCTTGTTTCAGGGACTACTACGAAACCGTGCCACTTCAAAATTAAAAGCAAGGATGACTCGGGCTATGCTCGCTTGAGGATTCACGTAGTTGGTCCTTCGAAGGCAGAACCCATTAATATGATAGAAGATATGGAAGACAAATGCGTCAATGTCACATACCACCCTTCAGCGCCAGGAGATTACACCATCCGAGTCTTGTGGGGTGACTCTAATGTCCACGGAAGTCCCTTTACCGTTCCCGTTACGGGAGAAACTATTAATGACCCATCTAAAGTGATTGTGTCAGGAGATGGTTTGAAAGGAGGTAATGTCAATGAAGCTCTGAAAATCTTCGTGGAAGGAGAGGCTGGTGCTGGCCCAGGTCCTCTGGGAGTAAGGATGGTTGGGCCATCCAAGCCAAGCATTACTGCAGACGACTCCAGTGAGGAAGGTGTTGAGCTGGTCGTGGAGTGCCGAGACCCCGGAGATTACCAGCTCATTTTGAAGTGGGGCAATGATGAGGTCCCTAGTAGTCCTTTCACCATCAAGGTTGTCGGTGAAGGTCGCAAGGTTCGTCCTGAACTTTGCACTGCTCGTGGAGATGGCTTGTCTAAGGGAAAAGTTGGAGATGCAGTTACCTTTGACATTGAGATACCGGATGAGGCAGGGCCTGGCACTTTGAATGTATCTGTGGCTGGTCCCCATCCTCCTAAGCCAATTGAGATAATAAATAACCAAGATTCCACCATGACCGTTACTTATCACCCCATAGCACCTGGTGAATACACCATTGAAGCTTTGTGGGGAGAAGGACACATCTTAGGAAGTCCCTTTAAGGCTAACATTGAAGGAAAAGCTGTTCGAGATGCAAAGAAAGTCCAAGCCACTGGCAGTATCCTTACAGATTTTATGAAGTGCAACCAGCTAGGAACTATCATGGTGGAGCCAAAAGATGGGGCAGGTGCTGGACCCCTGCGTGCCAAGTTAGAAGGCCCTTCAAAGGCTGATTTGCAGCTCACAGCTAACCAGGATGGAAGTATGCTTGTATCGTTTATTCCTAAGGATTCTGGTCATTACACTTTACATCTGCTGTGGGGTGAAGGAGAAGACGACGAATGTCAAATCAATGGTAGTCCATTCACCATCAAAGTGGAGAAGTAACATAACTACCTACACATCCAATCATCAAATACTAGTCAAAACTACATGGTACTAATTGTTGCTTATTAGAACAGCACAATGAATAACAATGATTTTAGATTGTTGCTTATTACTAGATCAAAAATTTCCCTAGATACTAAAACTGTTTCTTTCATTTTACAATGTCATGCTAACCTTTTAAAAAAATTTAATGTTAGTATTTTATCATTATAATACTGTATCTTCTCAGCAAAGGCATTCTAGAATTTGTAATTTGCCGCTCAAGTGTGCGCAGTCGCAGTAAAAAACTGGTGTTCTTTTAGTGTTCCCCGCGCGCCAACTATTTTCTTTACTTTTTTTGAAGAAGTAGTTGTTTTCTGCGCGTTTTGGAAGGTCGACTTGGTTGGAAATTTTCCAGTATGTCAGACTCCTGGGCAGTGGATTTAGCACGAGAGGAAGTATATACAAGCTCTGGAGATTTATCCTCGACCAACTCGACACCTAGAAGCGACGGAGGAGAAAGAATGGAACAGCAAACCACAATTATAGATGACGGTAGCTATGCAGATTTGCAGCTCAAAATAACTACTATAATCTACCTAATTAATAAAAAAAATTGCAAAAATTCTTTTTTACTATCACTAAGACAGCTACAGGTAGCTATTATGGAAACTCAAATAGCTTGCTAGCTAAATGATACTGTAGTTATAACATGACAACTAAAATATTTTGTCTTATATACATAGGGTATGGAACCTCAAGTTCACTTGAAGTAGACCATGAGCGATTTGGTGAGAACTTTCAGGCTATAAAAGGAAGAAAGAAAAAAAGTGAAATTTCAAGAAATGAAATTAAGAGGCATATAAAGAATGGTAACCAGAGGTACCGGAAAAGGCAGGAAAGATATTATATTGATGCTTTGAAGAAAATATATGTTGAAAATGGCTACATCACTACAACTACTCCAAAAAGAAGTATAACAGACGTAAGTATTGAATGGTTCAATTTGAATTTCGTTTTGACAGATAGCTTTGCTGCAGTTTGAAACTCTTAGAATTACACGAAAGAAAGTGGAAGAATTCATTGTAGCTGGTGTACCCAATGAAAAGATCAAGCATTATGTGAAGACACTCGCCAACAAAAAGAAATACTGAACATTTGCTGTTTTGTGTTATACTTTATGTTGATTAGCCAAGCTCGTCATCAAAATATTATTTCATGTTCTTTTACTCATAGTAACAGTGTTCATAGCAAGTATGACAACAATTATTTTTTGATATATAATTAAAAACAAATGTAAAAATACATTCTCTTAAAGGAGAGAAGTTAAAATGAGTAAATCACAAATATAGCAGAAAATTCACAAAAAGACTAGAATTAATAAGTATGCTATATTAAATTTTTATGATTTTACTTTGAATCACTAGCTTTGTCAAGTCTGCACAAAGCAATACTGTCATCATAGCTGCCAGGGCTTCAACTGTTACTCTTTTGATTGACCACAATGGACTTCTCAAGTCTTCGTCAATCTGGAAAAACCATGGATATGTCACCATGAAAAAGATGCTATAAAATAAAGAACCTTTGGTTAACATGCTGTAAAAATCTGGATAAGTGTAATATGGAAAGCCACTTATGGTCCAAGTTTCGATGAAAGCTGTTGAGAATGCAACACAGACTATTACAGCAGCAAACAAACATGATTTTAACTTGTATTCCTGAAGACGAGCTTTCACTACTCTTAAAAATGGAGACACTAGGACATGGTATGTCATGAAGTAAGGATGAGTGCACAAAAACATAGACACAGGCACTCCGTTGATTTCAATTCCCATTCCCGGTCCGAGTGGTCCAGTGTAGCGCATGCCCAATACATTGTAGAAATAATAAGTAAAGAAATGATTCCCTAAGTAACCAATAATGAAAATAAACAAATTAGCTTTCACAATGTAGCGTTGAAATAATGGAATACTTCGTTCACCTTTATTGGCGAACAAGATTGGTGCTACAAAACATGGTGTTGCGATAGCAATCCCCACCAAAAGGTAATCGTTGGGGCTGAAAGATTCGTACCATTGCGTCCACACAATGAAGGCTAATGCGCTTATCCATACGAACGAGTACAAAAATACAAAATGTTCTCCGTAAGCTTTGCTCGAGTGAGCTGCCTTCCAGCCCATCCTCTTAACTGATGCAAGCCACTCGTGAATTTGTCAGGTGATTAATGTATGTTTTTTAACGACCCTGTTCCATACGTACGGTATTTCTTTTCGCGACCCTGTACCTTCTAACTACTCTCACCCATATAGACCACCCACCTTCCTCGGTTAGCATGTGAATTGCTGCTGCATCGTTGTTCTTTAAGACATACAAATTTTAGTACTGTCAGAAGTCATTTTAAACTCTCCATGAAAATTTTTAACCAGTTAGCAACACCTGCTGGGGTGGAAAATTGGTTCAACCACATTGGTTTTGTAGTTACAGCTAAATGTGGTCAGCTTTCAAATTTTGAAATGTGCACTCTTTTAATTGGTTCCCCTGGCATAGTGAGTGCAACTAGCAGATGAAAATTTGTTTAAAATAAGAGAAAGAAAGTAAGTTCCCCTCACAAGAGCTTAGGACAGAGTGATGAGCTGGAGTGCTGTTCAATTTCTAATCTTACTACATGAAAAATATTAAAAAGTCTACAAGGATGACCTACACATTGCAAGTTATCTAATATGTATTTGTTTTCATTACTGGAAATTTGAAAAATTTCAAGAAACAATGTTCTCCAGTAGAAAATTTTTTCTCTCGAAACCTGGACATGAAAGAATAGATTTGGATGTTTTACATGGAACCAAATCTAATCAAAAATTTAAAAAATTGATTTCTCATCTTAATATTATCAGCCTGCATTCATCACTGTGTAGCCTATAGAACAATTATTCATCAATCCACTTGGTTAATGGTCATTTCACTAAGTTTTCTTTCTCTCCATAACACTATTTGTCCAACAACTTCGAGCTTTCTTTATTATTAAATTGAGTCATTCATCAGAAAAACAACAAACAAACAAACATCAAAATCTTAAATTAAAAAGAATAGTTGAGATTTAAAATTTGAGGAAGTTTCAAATTTCCGAACAGCCAATAGTTAGTTCATGTCATGACTTCTGTAAGACTTCCTCACATATTTTTTTTATTCTGTCATTAGGAACTCCATCATTAATGAAATCTTTTATTTTCATTCGTGCAATATTCAATGTCTCAAACTGCAAGGGAAATGAAAAATAAAAAGGGCTTTTTCAACCAAACAGCAATTCTTACATGAGTGATGGTTCTCTTTGGTGTTGTTGTCTTTATATAGCCACACTGAATAAAAATCTTCTTCAGAGCATCCATATAATACCTTTCTTCTCTTTTCCTGTGCCTCTGGCTACCATTCTTTTTTATCTTCTTGCTTTCTACTACATCACAGCTATTTTCAACTCTTTTCCTCTTTCTTCCTTTCGCTAAAGTATTCTTTTTCATCGTCTCACTTGAAAAAAATTCTGGGGAACAAGCTGTGTCATACCCTGTATAGATAATTGCAATTTTAAGTCTACTCTATAAGTTTTTCATTTACAAGTAAAAAATGAGTAGTGAACACAAAACACGGTGAGCCTACCATCATCGGAAGCGCTAGGAGTTCCGTAATCAGTATCGAGGTGGTCTCCCAGGTAGTAGTGGAAACACGCAGGAGACACTAAAGGAGTAGAGCCTAGGGGTGAATCTGCAAAGGGAGTTGCTTCCGCTTCGCTAGAATAAGCGCTAAGAAGTTCTTCTCTAGCGATATCCTGAGCCCAGCTGTCAGACATATCATCCGTTAGAGAGTCCGTTTGAAACTACTGTAAAACGGTCAGCTGCAATTTCACCTAACAAAAAAAAATGCGGAGAGCTCCCCCGATTAGCATGCGCGGGGAAGGTTAAAATATATACTATTAGCTTTCTGCGCGCGGTGTGGAGTCCCTCTCATATGCAGCAAGCCAAGCGAGTTCCTCCTTCTAGCGAGTACTGGCTTAATAATGAGTGATACTAAACTCTGTGTAGACCGCTATGGATTAGCTTCTCCAACCTTTTATTACAACCAGTCTTCTTCTTCGTCTGATGAATACCACATAGGGGACGACGGTAGGTACACAATAGATATGCGTATATCCACCAGTCAAGACAGCTGCATTTTCAATGAAAATGCAACATATAAAAATGATGGGTTGTTTTATGGCAAAGAATTTTATTTAATGTAGTGTTACTAGAGGAGAAATGAGGATGGTATATAACTTTCTTCCTCTCACTCACCAATAAAAACTACTAATTCAAAGTTTAATAGTCCATTTCATTCACTAGGTTATGGTACATCACAGTCAGGTGAATCTAGTCCAGAGAGGTTTGGAGAACTGACTAAGTGAGTTTAATGTGTAGTAGTAGTTGTTGTTGTTGTCGTCACTTGTTTGTGTGTTTGTATTTGTTGTTGGTGTTCTTTCTTGTTTAAAATGTGGTTATGGTTTAGTAGCTAATTGTATAAATTGGTATACTTAACTTCTTGGCCAAAACTAAACCGACTTATATGAGAAGATTGAGTTAAAACAGCAGCAAGCACTCCAACTAGTGGTCACTAACTCACATACTCTGTGTAAGGATAGGCTTTCAAATGACTACATTTTATATCACCTGCTCCTCCCCTACTCCCTCCCTCTCTCATAGTATAAAGGAAATATAGCAAACAGTATTCTTTACTGGCTGTGTATAAAAATATTAATGCAGATGCAGATCTAGAGGGTTGTACGAGCCTCCCATTTGTCAAAATGAGCACTCCTTTTCATTGGCTACTTTATTTATTTAATTGTTAAGTGGAAGAATAAGTATAAGAGTAGTAATCCTTTCCTTGTCCTTATCTTCTGGAATGTAATTATTAGTGTGCTGAGTCTGGAATTCTACAATCATATTTCTTGTAATGGTAGACCAAGCTTGTAGTAGTATGAAGTAGAGACAACTTGTCACTTATCAAGCCTCCTTCTTTTTAGCCACACTCATTTATATCTTCATGGTTAAAACATAATATAAACTAGACATTTACATTCATTCTTTCAAAGTTTTAAATAAAAAAATCTTAGTAAATCAATTTATTTTTAGTTTTAAGATTTTCCTTCCTAATTTTAGCAGTTTATTTATTTCAGTTCTGGATAGTCACAAGGTATAAGAACAGTTTCCTAAAGTAGAGAGGATATTTTGCTATAATTAGAGATATTTTGGATCAATTCTTTTTATTATTTTTTTAATTTTTTTTTTTTAAATGTATTTGTATGAATAATAGCATAGGTTACCCATGCTATCACTCGCTAATAGTAGACTAGCTTTTTTTAAATCATTTGCAATCGTAGTTACACTGTATCGTTCACTCACCATCTCCTTATTTTAGGATTAGCTTCCTCTGGAACTTCGTTTTCAACGTACGGCTCCTCCTAATCTGTTGAAAATCGTTCCGTCTAATACGGGTAGAGCTTCTGTGGTAAAGAATGACATCGTCTCATGCTAGAAACTACTCGAACTGTATGTTTCCAAGGTAAACGCTGCACGCGTGCGCATTTACCCATACTATTTCACTTAGCTACCGTGGCATTTCACTTAGTTTCCACTTAGTTACTGTGCTATTTCACTTAGTTACACACTATTTCACTTTCCTTGTGCGATTTCAAATTGAACAGCGATTTTTCCCATACATTTTTGAATGGGCAATTTACGCGCCTTACTATTAGTGGTTTTATAGGTGTTCATGATAATGACAATTTTCTTAAGATGTTTCTTGTTGAGCTACACATGTCAAGTGGAAACTATAATTTTCTTGATGACTGAAACAAATCCTCCAACTAATACAGCCACCTTGAATTCTACAAGCATTCTAAAATGACTAAAATAACTGAACAGATGATAACAAAAATACGGGAGCTTATAACGAACTCATAAGATGAAATAATTACATATTTATTATAGTCTATATTATAAACAGTAAGGATTTAATAATTTCATTTACTTTCTCACCCCTAGTTTTCTAGAAGCCCCCAATGTCGCGTTTAGCAGAGTATCAAGTAGATACTAGAATCATTTTATACTTAAGATTTCCTTTTATATTTAGGATTTCATTTTATTTACTAAATACGCATTAATAAAAATATGTGAAGAGCTACAAGAGAGATATATTGTGTCTGTAGTATATTCCAGATGTGGCTGGTTCACATGTAATGCTTAATGGAAACACTGGTGTTAAAACCATAAAATATGGAAATGGTTAACAATCTCATATTAAAAAAAACTCACCCACTCACATATATGCACACACACAAATACGTAGCTGTCATGTTAATACTAACATATTCTTTGATATGTGCATATCCTTTATCAGTCAAATATCTATATAGATGTTACCCCTCTATCATTGTTAAGACAGGTGTTATATTCTTGTTTCATCGGTGAGCTAGTGAAGTGAAGTGAGGCACTGTCTGAATTCAAACCTATAAGATATGCTTTTGGCATGATAGTAGTGCATGTGATTAAGTATCAAGTTTGATGAACATTGAGTAACCTGCATGGCGTCCAGGACCACAGTTTACCAGATTCATTCAACATTTTATTTTTGTAGCTCACACTAAGCCCACGAGAACCACAATGAACCACAATGAACCACAATGATCGGACTTGACACAAACAACTTAACTAATTACACACAACCTAGTCCACAAAGGACATCCCTGCTACTGTCAAGCTGATGGAATGGGCGGAGTCTCTAAGTAGTCACTTATGAGGTCAATTAACTGTGGGACTCAGAGAGAGAGAGAGAGAGAGAGAGTTGTGTTGCTGTGACAGATAAGGATTAGGATTCAGTGGTTGTGTTGTAATACTATGTTTCCTTGTGATTACTCCAAGCCCTAACATAGAAGGTGTGCCATGTATGAGGAGCTTTACTAGCGCGATGAAGTTAATTGGACACTGATTGTTTACCTTCTTTTCTTTTTTCATGGAAAAATAATTATTGGACGTGTTTATGGTAATGTTGCATTTATTTGAAGGTGTTAATTATCTCGGTCTTAATAGCGTGATATGCTTGAACACAAATGGTGAGCGAGCCTAAAACTACACTATTGCTAAATGATTGATTTTACACTCAAGCTACTAAAAAATGTCGAGTTTTTAAATTATATGGATACTGTAAAGGGGATTCAATGCCATAGTAACCACTCCCGCAGCAACTGTTTGAATAAAAAAAAACCCAAAAAAACAAAAACAAATCATGTTATTCAAACATTTTCTTTGTGATATTATAGTTAAGTAGTAGCTCTGACGCACAATACTTCACACTACTGAACATACCTACACAAGACTTGCTTTCATGGTTAGTCTAATGGCCAATGAATTTTCGAGTAAATACTTTTGCGTAGGGGTTATAACTACGACAAATAGCACATTAACTTACCACCACTACTAACTTGAATAGAAATGAAACTCAGGTAAGATTTTAAGTTTTAACTGCACCCACAAAAGGACTCGAAACGATAAACAATCAATTTCTAGGATACGGGTAATGATCGATAAACCAGTGGATGAAGTTTGGGACGGGGTTGACCACTGAACTAACACAAAAAATGCCAGGGTCAAAGTACAAAAATGACGTACGTACGTCCACACAAATATCCCTGATTCTCAATTTGTATAGTGTTTCGCTTGCCAATTAATTCACAGAATGTGTTAGGTTAGTAGCTTAGTCAGTTCTTATTAATTAGTAGGTCAAAGGTCAAAGTAGAAAAACGGAAGCGAAATCAAAGGCAGAAGGAGAGGAAAGCTATAGAGGGGCATTACTTTGATCAGCTGAAGAAAATTCTGTCAAAACTTGACCTTGTGGCTCCAAAGAAAGGTGCGAGAGGGATTACTCAGGTAGGTGCAAAACTTTACTTGTTCTATTGGGTATACACTGTGCAGAACTAGATGGGATATTTTTAAAATGCATGAAATCAAAACCCCATCAGAAAAGTAAAATGTGCAAAATTCAGAAGCCTTATAGTTCTCAAATGTGGTCCACCAAATCCTCTCTTGAGAAGGAACTAGCATCTAGCCGGTGCCATTGAAGCCAACTTGTACATAAACCAACCTATCATTTCAGTTCCTTTGTGCTTGATAGAACTAGGACCTTCACACACAACTTATTCATGTGCACACACACACGATTACAAACCTCTCTCTGGCAAATACTTAAAATTGACCCTCCCCCTCTACAAGATGTAAATTATTAAACTATTGTTATTGTCTTCTATTAGTACGAGATACTTCAAATCACAAGAGAAACTATCCAGAAATGTATACAGCAGCAGAAGGCAGACAGACGTGTCAGGATGGAGGAAAACGCACGTGCCATGATGAAGGAAGAAGACCAAGTGCATCCCAACACATCATAAATAACAATATTTAACAACTAAATTCATTAAAAGTCAAACAATAACATCCATGAATGCATCGCATCCTTTTTTTCTCAAATATGTTTCATATGACAATCCTTGTGTGAAAATGTCTGTAATCAGGTCCTCCTTTACTCTTGGGGTCCATAATACTTGAGGGTTCGATCCATTCCTACTGAAGCTATGAAAGAAGAATTCTTGCCAAACCGAACTCCAGTGACTGCCCCAGTGTGGTCTAACAACATGGGAAAATAGACAAGTCATGATGAGATGGGCTGTAACATCACACACACACACACACACAATACTTACCAGTGAGGGTCTTGAGGAGATGCCACTGCTTGCACAAGTAAACTCTAACAGAACATACAAGAAATACCACCATTCAACTAACTAGATCAGGGGGAAAACAAACCGGAACAAAAAAAAAAAAAAAAAAAAAAAAAAAAAAAAAAAAAAAAAAAAAAAAAAAAAAAAAAAAAAAACCAACAGCAACAGTATTAGCTATAGCAAATATGTCTGTTAATGTTATTTTACCATTTTTCTGTATTCATTGAGTTGAAATGATCATGAATATCACTCCAGTTGCCGCATTTCTTTGAATAATATTATTGACACCATTAAATACCAATACTTGTGTGTGTGGCCAATAATGTTTTATAAAAGTTAGCAACATTATCAATAGATTCACGATCATTTAAATCTGATGAATTATGACTATTATAGTGAATAAAAGCCAGTATGGGGTGGCATTGTGCCATCGTAGCTACTTGTATTAGAATCTGCTCTACGAATATGGAGAAAATGGCAATTTTCATTGGCTTTGCTGGAATTCTACTACTTCCCTCATTGTCAATGGCCAGCAATACAACTTCATGTGAAATGCTGTCTGAATTGGAGAAGGAACTGTATGAAGGAAAAGGAAACCAGAGAGAACTTAACCGTGGCTTTTTTCCTTTGATGCAGCGTACATCTCGCTTCCTTGAAGTTAGCTAACTACACTTTGGAGACAGTGACTGTCCGTAGGAGGGTTTCTTCTCATCCAACCGCCAACAATTTTTCGGTTCACCTCATTGCATTTCAGCTATCCAGCTAATGGCATCGATGGCGTCAATCTACATTTTCCATCTAACTGTCTCCCACAGGAATTTATGAACTCAGATGGAGAGTGCTCCTGTGAGAAGCACAGTGGAACACACTTAAATTATCTCACTCACCATGTAAGTCTGAACATGTGTTGGATTAATTGGAAACTTTGAGGCGATAGTTAATCCCTCACGTAAAGATATCTTGTCCTCGTTGTGAAGACAGGTTTCCATGTGCCTATTGCTCGAGCTATATTGATGCCTGATAAAAATAGCTAATAGATTGCTTGTTCTTTTAGTCTGAGATTATTATTGTAATAGCTAGGTAGTGTTTAGTAGCACTGAGGGTTCACACCTTTAGTGCTTCATTTATCTAGTTATCTGCATCTTCTATCTACTTCTTATGTATATAGCAAGTATATTGACCTCTAACAGATTCCAAATCCCTTAAATAATATAGTGTGTTTAGCACCTGGATGGCAAGATCTAGAAAGTATTTAGCTAGTAGTTATAACTAGCGGTGTGCTTCAGCACAATGGCGAGCAAGTTAACCCCACTATTATTTTTATAACCCATAGAGATTATCTAGCTAATGAGCTAGGGCAGGAAAAGCGATTAGGGATTGATTATCCAACCCATGATAGGGCTGGTTGACAGCAAATGACTAAATATGTATAATATCTGTGCCGTTTGCTTTTAATTGTAATTAAATACCGTTGCTATATTGTTGTCAGGTGTAATAACTTGGCAAGTGTGCAATAACACTTGCCCGGTATTTAAAATAGTTAAAGCATGAGCGCTTAGTGCCTAGTACATTTATCGCACTCAG
>WLWI01002914.1_pt1 | contig 14757 bp, 9 predicted proteins | sample 6701501 | NCBI WGS metagenome assembly WLWI01 (sample SAMN12718690, study PRJNA515312) | sponge metagenome | isolation source: marine sponge | host: Mycale hentscheli | place: New Zealand: South Island, Marlborough, Capsize Point | collected 2014-11-01
TACTACCTACAATTACTAGACCTATTATTTTTTGTTAAATGTCTTAAGAATCCGTCTGATTCATTTAATGTATTTAATCACGTCACTTTTCATTCTGGGTCCACAAGATCTTCATCTAATCAAAAAACTCCGAAATTAGGTCAAACTCTCTACAAAGGCCAAAGGGTTCGTCCCCATGCATGGCTGTTGTTCGGAGGTTCGACTGTATACTATTATAGGTATTTATGAGAATGAGAATTTGAAAGGTAAACCCATCAACAAGAAGTACTAAAGAGCAGTCTTAACATATAACTATACTGATATAACTCACCATCTCCAGTTAATCACACAATTGATTTTTTTCCTTCGGGGCTAGGTGGGACTAAATTTGGCAAAGCGGATCACATCTGGCAGCCATTTTTAGTCCGCCCGGACTGAATGCAGCAGCCAATTGTGGTCCCGGACAGTTTTTAGCAGCCAATTTCAGTCCGGGGGACCGATTTTGGGTAGGACCCGATTTGGCGTTGCACTCCCCACAACTGTTTCAATCGAGAAAAAATAAAGCAACAAAATAACAAGTCACATTATTTAAATGTTTTCTTAGTGATATTCTTTAGCTAAGTAGTAGTTGTAACGCACAATACTTTCACACAGCTGAAAACACCTACGACAGATTTACCTTCGTGGTTACTCCAATGGACAATGAATTTTCAAATAAATGCTGTTGCGTAGGGCTTATAACTGCGACTAATAGCGTTTTAACTTAATTACCACCGCCAATATAATTCAAATAGAAATGGAACTAGGGCAAGTTTTTTATTTTTTATTTCACCGCAAAAATATTTCAAAGATTGATCTCTAAACCAGCGGATTCTGTTTACTGAAGTTTTGGGACTGGGTCGAACAAGGAGCCAACACAAAAATACGTGAGGTTCAATGTACAAAATGACATACTAGGCCCCACTAATTATATAAACTAGTGGTGTGTTGAACACAAATATAGAGTGAGCTTGCCTAGTTAGGTATCATAAAACTAAAAGTATTGTTACATATATATTTATATTTTAGCTTATTTCATGTAAACAATAATATAGCAGTTAGCCATTAATTTCAGTCAACAAATACCTCTTCTCATACCTCAGTTTCCTTAGTAGTGGTAACTTCTACTACAGTGTCAAATTTTTAAGCCATTCTGATTACCTCAATTACCAGTAACTCTTGAACAAGCTCTCACCTCTATAAAAAAAAAAGTGGCCAGAGTTATTCTTGTAATTTTCTCCAACAAATATTGAATTAGGTACTTGCTTCAGCTTCCCCAAGTAGTGGTTACTTCCTTAGTATTCTGATTACCAGTGCTCTTGACAACGAACAAGCTGCACATCAGTGACCTAAAAAAAAAGACGAAGTTTTGAAACTACGTCTGGTAAAGGATTTTCAGTGCCATAGTTACCTGTCCGAGCAACTTTTAGTGACTTGAAAAACATGCTTTTTGCGGGAATTCCCACTCAATTTTGAGCCAAAGTTCATAGTAAGACTTGCTTAATGCTGTAGTATCTGAAGAAACTGGGATCAAACCTAAAATACTGCGTTTTTAGCAGAAAAAAAGATAGAACCGCATGCGCGTTTAAGGGACAGGCGGACCATATACATATATAACATACACCCAATTTTGTATTATCCATCATTAATAGTGTCCCCATTCAAATTCGACAACACTGTTACAGCATAAACTAAATAGCTATCTAGTTGTCCCTTTAGTTTCTTCTAGTCACTTCTGTCTCTTTAGTCTATTTCAGTCTCTTCAGTCTCTTCTAATCTCTTCAGTCTGATCTATAAGTCTCTTTAGTCGCTTCTAGTCTCCACAGTCTATTCTAGTCTCTTTAATCTCTTAGCCTCTTTAGTTTCTTCTAGTATCATCTACTCACTCTCTACAATCTCTTCTAGTCTCTTTAGCCTCTTCAGTCTCTTCTAGTATCTTCAGTTTCATCTAGTCTCTCTAGTTTCTTCTAGTCTCTTTAGTCTCTTCTAGTCTCTATAGTCTCTTTAGTTCCTAAAAATTAGCTTTCATAGTTCTAATGTGGCATATGCAGCTCATTTGATGACCTTCTTGATGAGCCTGACTCAGAGTGGGAGAATGATGTGGAAACTATTCTCTTCTTAGTCTATTGTGGACATTCCACCTGATGCTGACATGTTGGAAGGATTTCTTGAGAAGAGAGGCTATGCATTAGCTGATGACGTCAAATTAGGTCGTCCAAGGCAGATCCCTACTACAAGCCACGAGATTGCACTGAAATACTACTTGCACAGCAACCTTCTATCCTAGCAGAAATGGCAGGCATTTGCTACTCTAAGGATCATCACCTCAAAGCCCATAACACTGTTTGGCTGGGCAGTGACAGGATCACTCCCAGATGCTGATTCCTCCACTGTCACTTGCCTCAAGGTTGCAGCAGCTGAGGAGCACTTTGACGATCTCTTGCAGCGATTCTGGGAGCAGGAGTCAGTCCCAGGTGACCAGTCTGCTTTGTCTCCAGCAGACCAAAGTGCTATGCAAACACTACTGTCTGAGATGAGGTAGGCTGGTACTATGTAGTCCTCCCCAAGAAGGATTCTGTTCCTGAACTGGGCTAGTCCAGATGTAATGCTGTACGTCGCTACCACCAAAATGAGAAATCTCTGACAAAGAAAAGGACTTGGTTGAATTTCCGTGAGAGTGTTGGTGAGTATGTGTTGCTAAACCATGGTGAGTTTGTTCCCCCTGCAGATCTGAAGAAGCCTCCAAGCGACAGCTATTATTTACCCATGCATGGAGTCTTTAAGGAGACTTCCTCTACCACTAAGCTCAGAGTGGTGTTTGACGCCTCAGCCAAGAGTTCCAATGGGGTGTCCCTTAATGACATTTTGGAGCCTAGGCCCTCTCTATATCCATTGCTGTCTACAGTTATCAACCGATTCCGACTCCTTCTAGTAGGTCTTTCAGCTGACATCTCCAAGATGTTTAGGGAGATTGGCTTGCAGTCCTGAATGTGATCTCCACAGGTTTCTGCTCAGTGATGAGCACAGTCAATTCCATGACTACAGAATGAAGAGGCTGACATTTGGAGTATATAGCTTTCCCTCCCTGGCTACAAGAGTGTTTTATTGACATAAAAAGTTCGTTTAAAATACTCTTCCTATGTATTTGGACCCAAGGAATCTACCAAAAATGAAAGTCAGAGTTGGCTAACAATTGTTTTTCAATACCAATTTTCACTTTATTAACAAAAGAGGAGCTTTAATTTATTGAAAAATGTTCTAATAACACATGAACATTAGTTACACATCATCATCGCTGTCTTCATTTCAATGTTACAGTCTTCATCGTTAGTGCATTCTGTGTCGCACGAACAGGGTTCTGTACACTGTAAGTTATACTTCTTCTGCATGAACATCTTGTTCAGTGTTATGGTTTTACATTGGCATTTGACCATCTCGATGATGGCCTGTGGTGCAGGAAGAAATTTTGTAGCATCTGACCACCTGTATCCTTGTAGTAACCAAATTGAGTGGCTCAAAAGGCTGTTGCTGTGTCATGGTGGCTTGGCACCATACTCGGCATTGTAACCGTACACACTGGATGTGTTCCTCAAGTGCACCAAGTGTAGGTGGTAGCTTGTTGCTTTCAGCGAGTTGTTTGCAGAACATATACCACCTTAGATCAGGTATGCTTTTAATCAGACACCCTTCGGACAGTACCTCAAGCAAACAAACTTCCAGTTAATCTTTCACTTCCTGTGCTAAGTCACCTTCCATGGGCAGTTTCATGAGTGCTCTGGGTAAATCCATGTCAGCTTTTATGTACTGTTGAAACCATTTTGTTTTTACTATTCCTGAGAATTTTCCAACATTGTCTGCTCCAGTGAATGCATGGCACAAGCTTTACCTATATTACATGACATACCCAAAGCTCTCCAGATTTTTCCGATATCCAAGATACCTGAAACCATCGAAAGTGACGTCCTTTTGCAGAGCTTGTCATAGTATGCCACAGCCAGAACCAAGAAATCGGTATCAGGAGTGAAGAATACTAGTTTTGCATCAGGACACCGCTGTGATGCCTAAGCTGCCAGGCAGATCATGAGCGTGTCAGACTCTTCGTGATTGTTGTCTTCAAATTGCAGGCTTTTATTGCTTTTGGTGTGGCCTGATGCTGATGTGATGACTAATCGAGGTGAATCTTTGTTGAAATTGAGGGTTGCTTTGGCAAGGTAGTCTGTCCGATCTGCTTTTGTTTTTTTGTGGGATAAAAACCGTGTGAGCGAGATGTGTTGGATGTTTGTATCATCTGTAATCTGATACTGAACAGGAGCTTTTCCTTGCCGTCGTCTCTCTCTAGTTTTCGCTTTCAGTGAGTCAGGTTTGTATGTATCAAAGACAACGATAACCTGACTGAATCCTGCTGTCAAACTCGTGAGCCTGTCGTTGAAACTATGTGCTAGATCTTTTACTGTGCTGAGTGCCCCCTTTTTCCCAGTCATCTTCTGAACAAGAACCATTCCGTCAATAACGGCAATTTTGGGGGATGCTGCAGATGATAATACACAATCTGTATCATTATCCTGCTCACTGGCAGCTGGATTCTCTCTGTGTTGATTGGTTTCATCTGTGTTTGTCAACTTCTCAAGGTTGTGTATCAGCTTGGATTTGTCAGTGCATGGTAACATTGATCCATATGGTGCAAAAAGTGCTCTTGGAGTCAGAGTGAATTCATAATTACACCGCTGCCTAGCATTTGCATTATTTGAAATGCCCACTAAGACAGAATGGACCTTCAGCATCCTGTTAAGATGCTCACAGGCATGGTCTGCACCTATTGAGACAAATGGGATCTCACTCTTGGTGACAGATATGTTTCCATCTTCAAGCTCTTGCCATGTAGCCGGATACTTTGTCTTCATTTCTTGCATGTCAGTGATGTACCTTGTCCAGAGGCATTTGTATTTTGTTTGATCCAATGCGAAAAACAGTTTGCTAAGTGCCTCTCCAGCTTCCAGATGGAGAGCAAGATTAGCATTTCTGGATGCTTCAACAAATAACAAGATGGTTTCAACATGGCGAAGGTAATTCATCATCGACTTGAACATAGCATTAGATGACTTCTGATCTTCCCGCTTTTTGAGCTGTTGAATGACATCTTCGTTGGTCAGGACTTGAAGCAGGCTGGAGTTAGTGATCCTGAAGGATTCTAGTCTGTCGCTTGCACCAGAAGCTGCGTTGGTGCATGCTTCCTGTAAATACTTTGTTGGCTTTGAGCAGACTTCCTTAAGATGTGGCATCTCTGTAAAGAACTGTTCCAGAGCAGTTTCCTACAGAGCCATGTACGTATGGATGTGTTCACAGAGTGCTCTCTAGTGGCTGCACTTGAGGATCTGTCTTGTTGTAACGGACCCATATACATCTGCCTCAATCCATGCATCATCAATGCCAGAATTCTCTATTGAGGTCCCTAGAGCCCTCAGAGCAGCCATCACAGCATGCAGCTCACCAAGTCTCGGAACAACTTCTTTTTTCAGGTTAGGCCTTGAATCTAGCAACTGTACGGCCTTCTCATACAGTGTCATGTCAAATGTTATGACAGTTGGATGATCTTGACCAACTACCAATTTCTTCAGTTGAGATGCTTGCCACATCACAGTCAGCATCATAGACCACTCATGTGCAACCTCTGGGAGAAGGGGCAAAGCACGCACCAGAGTTGATGAATGACCAGATGACACTAGTGATTTAAAGCCAGCCAAGCCTGGTATCTTGCCTTGTGATCCACTGTCTGCTTATCTCGAGAGAGCAGATGCAATCATCCAACCAAGTGTAGTTAGTTTGCACGATTTAGCAGCACTTGTGGAACCCACTTTAAATTCTTGTTCTCTCTTGTCAGGCCCAGGTTTCGGTTTATCACATGGCAGTGTGGATACATGATAAGGAAGAACATATAGGCTTTGGGTGTCAGTAAGTTCCAGATTTGGTGTGATTGCTTGGTACTCCTGGTGCACCAGCCTTCTGATACACTGCTGTGATCGTACCATGTGTTGTGCCTTTGCTGTCAACAGGGTCCTCAGAAAAGTATGTATTGTCAATGGCGAAGAAAACAAATGTACCCTTCTTGAGGAAAGGTGGTACATACACTCCATCAAACTTTCTTGTGTTTTCCACAACAGCATTGGCAATTGCTGTTTCTAAAAGCAAGGTACGGCTGTAAGATACACAGTAATTCTGTGCATGGAGGAGGTCCATCAGCATCTTATTCCTGGTGTCGTGATGAACAGTGAGTGCCAACCCTAAACCTGTGGGTTCTCTCGTGAGTGTGGTGTTCGGAAAGTGTCAGTGGCCTTCATGGGTTTGTGTTGCACTTGTCTCATGGTTTTGAAGGAATACCTTATATTCTGACATATGGTCAAAGCAGATCTGTCAACTTTCCTACTTCTCACCTCTGTTTGCAGCTGTTCCTCAGATCCCACCAAAATCCACCGTATCAGACTGTAGAGATCAGTGGGGACATCATCTCTCATGCTGGATACTGTAATTGCGTCTGCTTCCTTCTCTCCAGCAAATTTTGTGATGCTTTTGCATACCAGCTTGGCTGTTTTGTGTATCATCACTGTGTTTTACATTTCACTGGCGACATTTTGCTTCAAGGAAGAGTGTATCATATCTTCTTCACATGCTTCAGGACAGTAAAGAATTGATGGCTTTCTTCTGTCTTTCTGCCTCACTGACTTCACAGTCGGTAATTCTGAAAGAATTTGATCCTTCAGCCATTGTCGTGTCAGAGTTGGAGTGTGCTTCTTTGCCTCATCAATGCCACCCAGCATAGATATGTAAGTTGTCTCAATGATATTCATGGGTAGTTTTGAGTTTGAAAATCAACAAGGTTGATCAGTTCAATCAGGCATGGTATTTGCATTGGTAGGGAGGTCTTTGTAGACTTTCCTTAATTGCAAGCATCATCCCTCAGGACATGGAATACATGTCATGCCCAGCAAAGTTTGTGGGTATTTCACATCAATCGCATGAGCATCACATGGTGAAATTGCATTGTTTAACCTTGTTGTTAATACTTGGTCTTGACAGATTTCGAGAGCTTGTTGAAGTTCTTTCCCAGCAGTTTCAGTTATTACTATGAACAGAGTCTGGCCATCATACTTTTGAAAAAAAAAAGCAGTATGACTTTTTCAAAGGTTCTGTTGCAGATCTGGTGAAAGGTGTTGAGATGCCTGTGGTGGCAGATTCCTCCATTTGGGATAGTCTTCTTTTATGTCCACGTTTTATATCAACATGGCTTCCAGTAGACTTGAAATGCTGTAAGCGGTCCCTTGCTTGCTGTAAGGATATTGGATTTGTAGCATCAGAATAACAACCACGATGCCACATGGGTTTTTTTTCAATAAAAGTTTCTTAGTTGAATTGTTTCAGATGTTCTTGGCTTCCAATATATTTTCCATCCTGTAAACTGGCCCTTTCTTCCACTGCATCAAGTAGTTTCTGGTATGATTCTGATTTTGGATTTTGAACGAGTGCTCCTTTTCTGGCAGTTGACTCCTGACTGAGAATACAGTTTCCAGTCAACTGTGTCCTTGGCTGATTTTCCAAGACACAGCTTGCTTGCTGCTGTGTTTTCTTCACTCGTGATGATCTAGGCAATGAAAAGAAATCTAACACCCACACCAGTCTAAGTAGTGTGTTGAGTTTGAAGAAAACTCACAGTAAGTCAGTAGAGCACTTCAGTCTTTGCCTTCTTCAAAATGCAGGGTCACTGACTTGAATACTGGTTTTAACATGTATGATTTCAATGAAGGTGCTTACATAAAGGTGCTAAGGAAGCAACCCACACCTTGTTGGTGCTAAAGTGCTAAACAATGAATTATTGATCAGGAATAGAGATTTTAAAGTGTTACCAGTGAATTCCTTGGGTCCAAATACATAGGAAGAGTGTTTTTAATGAACTTTTTATGTCAATAAAAGACCGAGATATCTGACAAAACCATGACTTATGGGGGCCATTTTGAATGTCCAATATGGCGGCCTTACGGGCATAAACATTGTTTTTCAGATTCCTGATGTCATAAGCTTTCCAAAAATGTATTACTTTGCTAATCACCATAAATTTTGAACAAAAATACGTAGCAAACCTGACTATTATCACGAAGCATGGAGACTGCTCTCATCACACCTACCACAGATGTCCCTTCAGCTTCATAGGTTCAGTGATGCCTCTTTGGCTGGATATGGCTGTGTCATCTACCTGAGAACTCTCTACAGTGACACTTCGATTGATATCTCTCTTGTTGCAGCCAAACTTCATAATACCAATTCTCTGTCTGCATACTCCCCCTACATATATCCAGGGCTTCAACTATTTCAGCTGGATTATTCAACCGCTCACCCGGTAGTTATTCCTGAAAAGTCACATTTAGCTTTATTGCTGGTCAGGTGTCCAGTCTCTTCATGCTGGCTCGTCCACAGTGATGTCTATGATGACAATGTTGTACTACATTCCCAGGCTGTGTGATTTGCTAGAAGGTTGATGCCAAGACTCTTACCGTACCCATGGGAGAATTGCCAGCTGATGGAGTAACTCCTTCACCTCCCTTCTCCAATGTTGGAATCGACTATGCTGGACCGATTCTCTACAAGTTGGGTCATGTGCGAAAGCCAGTGCATGTCAAGGCATATGTAGCAGTGTTTGTTTGCATTTGTGTCAAAGCCGCACATCTTGAGCTAGTAGAAGATCTCACCACAGATGCCTTCTTAACTTGTGTCTTCAGTGATTTGTTGCACGTCGGGGACTTCCGAATGTGATCTACACCGACAATGGCTCAAACTTTGTTAGTGCTAAGAGAGACCTTGCCGAGCTTAGAGACTTCATCAACAGCCGAGTTACTTCCTCTGAGGATGTTGCTAACTTGTTTTCTACTCAAGAAATTAAGTGGCATTTTCCCCTAGCCAGCCACTCATTTCGGAGAGTTGTGGGAATCAGCATGAAAACCCTCTTGCGCAAGACCATTGGAGCACATATTCTCACATTTAGGGAGCTGAACACCGTTTTGATCCAAACAGAACAGGTCTTGAACTCCACAGACCTTTGGTTCCCATTGATACTTCTGCAGAAGATAGATCAACACCATTGACTCCGGGGCATTTTCTCATTGGTTGTTACTCCCTGCATGTTCTCCCTCATAGAGGAAACACGGAAAAAATTAGCTCTCTACGCCGGTGGAATCTTGTCTAACGCCTCAGTGAAGATTTCTGGAGGAGATGGGAAAAAGAGTATCTGAGATGCCTGCAAAGGAAGTCCAAGTGGATGACTGGAAGCTAAGAGCTATGTGTGGATGATATAGTACTCCTCAAGGATCCTGAAGCCTTCAATCGTATTTGGCCCATGGCTCATGTTGTTAAGTTGTATTCTGGGTGTGATGGCCACGTCAGGGTTGTCGACATGAGCTTCAAGGGCAGGATCTATCATCGGCCTACAAGACACCTAGTGCTGCTGCCTATACAGACTGTTTCTACTACATCTTCTGCCGGAGAGGATGTTTTGGTCAGCCCTCACTAAAGTGGTTGCCAAGGCAACACGTAGAGGAAATTTCTAGAGCTGGACTCATCCTTGTATGTTTGTGACTCCCTAAATTATGTCTGACTCCCTTTAACACTTTAAACACCCCACTGGTTTGTGTCTCCCTCTACATTTTGATTCAGTCACACCTATTATTCAATAACTAATTATCACCTCCCTCTTTAGTATTATTTTTTCCTATATATCTCTGTATATCCTCTCGTTTTCATCAGTCTTGCAAGAAGTTGAAATAACTAGTTTCTGAAATCTAATCTAGCCACTACTTAGCTACTATTCCTGTAGTGTGGTCAAGGTTGAGGGCCTTACAACCACTTTTCATAGTGTTTGCCGCCCCAGTTCTTCAGAATATGAATTTTAGTTAAATTGTGGAATCACAAAGGCCCCTGCAGTGATGAATCTTAATGATAAGGAAAGTGTCATTTCAGGAATTTGTTTGCATTATGGTGTTCTGGAAAGCTTAGGAAAACTAGAGCAATTTAAGAGAAGATTAAAAACTACTGAATTTTCGAGAATCCTGGAACATAGCATTTCAAGGCAATTGTTTGTTTATCACCGAAAGAATCACAGCAGATTTTATTCAAGACCTTTTTGAGGTCCAATATTCTCTGCCTGGTTCCAACAAACAGTTTACAGAAGAAGATAGTTATGAATTGGTTGTCTTATTTAAAAGACCTTGAAGGTAATAATACTTTATTTTGTGACTTAGATCCCATATTTTTGTAATCGTGTAGAATCTCCTGCTTCCACTCCAAATCTCGGTGATATTTTTGTCTTTCTAACTGGAGTTCCGCCATTGGGATTTCCAGATACTAACCCTAAAATTAGCTTCAGTGATACTGCTGTACTTTGATCAGTATTTACATGTACACTTACTTTCATGTTGCCATACTCTGTCCCTAGTGATGAAGAAAATTTTAAAGTAAATATGAACTACTGCATTCTCAGTTCACAAGGATTTTTTGGAGAAGTATAAGTTGTAACCGTTAATAAAAATAATTACTTTTTGAAAAATTAATTGAAAGATCAAAATTGTTTAAACAATTATATTGTTGGCTTCTAATAATTGTACATACAAATCAATTCCATACTCAGTACTGTCTGCCAGTGGATCAATATTGCATACTCAGTAGTGTCGGCCAGGGGATACTCGGTATGTCAGCCAGTGGATCAAAACTTGCATTATTGAAGCCTATGGGGAAAGGTGTTAGAGGTACCTCTACTGTTTTTGTGTCCCGGCCTTTCATATAAAAAGGCCAGTACGCACATGAGTTGGAGTTCGTCCTAGTCTGTATCACCTTCATCGCTTATGGGTTGTCATGTTTGACGTATTAAAAGAGTTTAAACCGTCTTCTCAGAGAACACTGGGGAAGGCCAGCCATAAGGAGTAGCTACCACTAGTTGCCGAAGGGATTGAAGGACTTACAAGGTGGCAGCAATTACTTAATGGGCAGGTCCAGTAACACTTTGGCCCTGACCCCGACAGAGACTAAACAGACTTAGGAGAGACTAAAGAGACTTAGAAAAGACTAAAGAGACTAAATAAACTAATGAGACTAAACAGACTAGGAGAGACTAAAGAGACTAGAAAAGACTAAAGAAATAGAAGAGACTAAATGAACTAGGAGAGACTAAAGAGACTAAAGAGACTTTTCTGAGCATGTATGCACATCTTGTTGCAAAGGTGAACTCGTAAGTCTTGTGCAGAGGGAGATAATGTTCAGGGTGAGGTGATAATTCTTACTACTATCTATTATGCAAAATACCTTATATTTACCTTATTGTGCTAAATCCCATTTTTGCTTATTGTAACTTGAATAATTTTGTTTTGTTGTTACCACATGACTAGTTTTGAATTGGGCACACAATGTAGATGCTTTTCTGAGGAAATGTATCCATAGTATAAGATGTGGGATGTAAAATACATGTTGGAAGTAAGTAACAAATAGCAGTAACAACAACCTTCATTAAACCGTATTTACCGCATTATTATTTCAATTCGTTGTGCAAGACTTGTTCGCGCAAACCAGAACAAAGATTTGGAAGGTAAGAATCGTCGTCAATAAAACTTCGTTAGCGTCCGCATGTGTGTATCGGCAGTCTCTACCTATAAAAACGGAGAGCGTACTTAGAAAATTCGCAGTATGACGACGCTTTTCTTGTAGTTGTTGTTTCTCACATTCCTTATGGTAATTCCGTACTGTACACTTATTCATTGAGGTGAGCTTGAAATACAGTTAATATTTTTGATTATGTTAGGCAAGGAAGTAATGAAAACATTACACCATGTATATTATTATAGCTATGTAAAAGTAACCTTATCATTGTACAAGTTTAATATTTTTAGGGAAAACTGACGATCATACAATAAAGAAAACACCAAACGAATTGACCGCTGTGCTAAATAGTCTCGCTTGGTGTAGTGGATTGGTATAGAGTCTGGCTATGCAAGACCACGTTTCTATAGTAGTCTTAGTGCATCTACCTATTGATTTTGTAAAACGTAAGCTCTGCCAGATTATTGCCACCAAGGTGACCACCTAGCATTTACTGGCAAGACGAATTCACAAACCTTGCTCCTTACCACAAGTGTAACAATTGATAATACCCTGTACCAGACCCCAGAAGTCCAGCATGGTGTTTAATTTTATACTACCTGAGGTAAGACAAAGTCTGTGAAGCTGGTCACAGGGTGAACAGTGTCCATTTACAACCATAACAAAATCCATAAACTGTCTTGGTAATTATAGAGTTAACAAAAAAATTGCAAGGCTGTAGAGGTTAACAAATTAGTTATTAACACATTATACACTAATTTACGATTTTGTTTTGGTTGTCAATGGACACTTTTCAGACAGTGGGTGTATATTATAGACAACCACCAGTTACCCAATCTGTCTGTGAAGAATCTTTATTACTATAGAGAGACCACTTTTCATTATCAAATCACTTTTATTTGAAATTACCAAAATGCCCAGTTTCTACCAGTTGTATTATAACTTATAAAGAAGATGAAGATGTGGTAAAGAATCTGTCTGTTGTGTATAAGTTTTAGAGTAAGAAGGTATTCACTTAGTTCTGAGCTGAACTTGAAATTCAAATCTAACTAGACAAATACTTGGTAGCACTTTCTAAAAGTTAATTTTTTCTAGCAAATTGGTAAAAGTTAGCATATCAGCAGATTTTAAAAACACTGTGATTATTGAAAAAATTGCTGATAAATTTAATAAGCTCTAAACATTAAGAAACTATAACAGCATTATAATAGCTCTCTACAAAAACAGTTAATTTAACAAGTTTTATAGTTTTATATTCACATTCAAAAGCAATGTTTATACTGTAGAGGTACTTTTGCAATAAAAATAACCAAAAATAAGATTTGTATTCTTAACTTTAAGATATAATTTAGTTGAATGAATTAACTGTGTTCAAGATAATCATAAAGTGTTAATGTTACAGCTGTATGAATTATCACAGCTGTTTTCTTTGCTAATTCAAAATTTATAACAGCTATAATTCTTGTGTGGCTACAATATGGTTTTGTTTACTTTGTTATAATTAAGTTGTCCCTTCACCTATTCAATTGCATACTCAAATTGCCTTATTATGTATCTATTATTCCATCCACAGAATTATTTTGCATTGCCAATAATCGGAAAATTTCTATTCTTTGACTCGCACAATGGCCAAATCTAAGATGACTGATTCAAAGTTCACTAAGGATGAAAAGCCACTATTAACGAAGTGGGGAAAGATTGTCACCAGCAGAATTTTCTCTGACAATTCCTTTGTGAATGCTATAAAGAAATCATATTTCCAAGTCATGAAAGTTATTCGATATTCTGAGAACCCTCAGGTGTACATTCAATGACAAAGCATACCTGATATGATGTGCTACTTACCCTATCTCTTAGACTTTGTTTGTGACACTTGATATCTCCATCAGATCCAGGTAAACTTTACCAAACCGATTCTGGTTGTTTCTAATACTATAGCTTATGCTTCTTGCCTTATATGGACACTATTGGTGGTCCACTAGCTTCTGTTACTAAGATACTCCTCAAAACCAAACAAGTTCTGATTGATAGTGAAATTGCTAATGGTGCTCATTACCAATCCTATCTGATTACTGACACTGATTCTATTGTTCCCTCTGATCACAACATCAAATATAATGTTATAGTGTGTACTATAGACTGCCTTCCTCATCTTTCTCACCGTGACTATTCTCTAGTCACTGGACAAGAAGCTTGGGATCCAGCCCTGACTGGATTCATAATTATTGCTGTGTTGTCTTGCTAACATATTCTTCTAGTTCCTGCATCACTTCTCCAACATTGACCAAATGTTCAGGACCTCCCTTGGTTGATTATGCATTGCCAGTGGAGAGTGTCCTATGCCACTACTTTTAGAGCCTCAAATACATGGAGTTGAAGAAATGTTGGATCATTGACTGATTTCAACTGTATTCATATCCCTATTGAAATGAACATCAGCAGAGATAAGGGACTGAAAGAGCTTGTGCATGCTCTGCCTTGCTTGCGAGGCAGTGCTGCCATTAGAAACTCTGGCTGCTTGGATCTTTCGAAGCCTGTCTTGTTCATAATATTACAGATGCAGCAGCTTACAAAACTGTCTCTAGAATTTTGCCTGTCATCCTACCAATGGAGCACAAAGATACAGCAACACCTGATTCCAAGGGACAATACCAGTGCTGTTTGCTAAAGAGTGAATTAGAAGTATGCACTTTTTGTCAACAAGTCAATTCTTCTGAAGTCGTGTTTACTATTGACTGAATTCTCACAAGTCAAGAACAACAATGAAGTAGTAATAAATAGTTTCTACAAGAACATCCCAAGCTACACTCTGTCTGCTGTTGTGATAGTGCAGACCAAATACTTGGCCAATAAGAAGGAACAAGATATAGTCTATCATTTCAGAGGAGTTACTACTATCCTCATCAGATAAAGGTTGTACTAAAAATAGTGACAGTCCAAAAGTGCAGTGCTGAGCTCATTTACCCGACTCCAATGATGCATGAAAATGACATCACCGAGCGATTCCTTCTCAGCTATTCACACATTATCAGCAAGTTGGACTTGCCAACATAGTAGAATGGCTAGGGAGTTCCAAGAGCAACAGTGAAATAAGCTTTATGACGCCCGACA